>Ga0209383_1001006_pt1 | contig 18427 bp, 19 predicted proteins | sample CoawatmetaG02DNA_FD_187510 | JGI IMG/M metagenome (GOLD analysis project Ga0209383, IMG submission 187510) | Marine microbial communities from the West Antarctic Peninsula - Coastal water metaG029-DNA (SPAdes) (version 2) | ecosystem: Environmental > Aquatic > Marine > Coastal ... | reverse complement strand
TAAAAAGAATGGATAAATTATGAATATTTATCTGCCCATTGCAGAGCTCTCCGTTAATATTTTTATAATATTATCACTTGGTGGAGCTGTAGGCTTTCTCTCAGGATTACTGGGTCTAGGCGGTGGTTTTTTAATGACCCCATTACTTATGTTTATAGGTATTCCTCCAAATGTTGCTGTTGCCACTTCTGCTAATCAAATAGTAGCTGCATCTGTCTCAGGTGCGTTATCGCATTGGCGGCAAGGTTTAGTTGATGTTAAAATGGGTATGTATTTATTATTAGGTGGATTATTTGGTTCTTTTACTGGAATTTGGATTTTTAAATTACTAAGTAGCGCAGGACAAATTGAAACTTTTTTAGCGATAGTTTATTTTATTCTTTTGTTTTCCATTGGAACTTTAATGTTAATTGAAAGCTCACAAGTAATTAGAGATCGTATAAGAAAGAAAACAGTTAAAAGGAAACTCCATTACCATAACTGGGCACACAGACTTCCATTCAAAGTGAGGTTTTATTCTTCTAATTTATATATTAGCGTTATACCTCCAATTATAATTGGCTACTTCATAGGAATTTTATCAGCTACAATGGGTATAGGAGGATCTTTTATTTTGATTCCTTCAATGATTTACTTTCTCGGCATGCCAACTTCTAAGGTTATTGGAACATCATTATTTCAAATTATATTTATAACAGCTTTTGTAACCTTGCTACACGCAACCTCTACTTTTGCAGTAGATGTCGTTCTAGCGTTCACTTTAATTCTTTCTTCGGTCATTGGCGCTCAATTAGGAGTAATATTTACTAATAAATTTAGAGGCGAAGAACTTAGGGCGCTATTAGCAATAATAGTATTGACAGTCGCATTTAAAATTGGAACAGATCTCTTAATTCAGCCGGCAGATATATTTTCAATATCTACAATTAAAGAACTATATTAAATGAAAAATATTCTAATTATTTTGATTTCTTTATTCTTATACCAGGGAAATGCTAGCGCTTTAGTAATAGGTTCTGATCTTAATGAAATCACTATTGGAGCAAATTTTTCTGGACAAGACCTACTCGTTTTTGGAGCATTTTATTCTGATCCATCGCTCCCAAGGGATGCAAAAGGTGATGTTATCATTGAAGTTAAGGGACCACCACAAACTGTTAAAGTGAGAAAGAAGAAGTCTTTTTATGGTTTTTGGTTAAATAATACGGAAGTTACTTTTAAGGAAGTTCCAGGTTTTTACTATTTAACAAGTACAACTGAAATTAATGATGAAATTCTTAACAAAAATAATATTACTTTATTAACTCAGCAAGATACTAATGATATTGAGTGGGGTAATATAAGATTGACAAAAGATCGACGTGATTTCTTAAATGCAATGAAAAGAAATAAGAATAATCTTGATTTATTCTCTGTAAATAATGAATCTAGTCAAATTGATATTCTTGATGGTAATCTATTTAAAACTAATATACCCATTCCTAACACTGTACCTATTGGTGATTATACTGTATCAGTATACTTATTAATTAATTCAGAACTTAAAAAGGATTACAGTTATGGCTTTAAGGTTAAAAGAATTGGAATTGAATCAATGATCCATAATTTGGCTATAAACTATCCTTTGATATATGGCCTTCTAGCTGTCTTAGTGGCTGGCTTAATGGGATGGATTAGTGCTGAGATGTTTCGTAGATTGAGAAAAGCATAGATTATGGAAGAAATATCATTCGCATTTGTATTTTTAGCAGGCTTATTAAGCTTTCTGTCTCCATGTGTTTTACCTATTGTACCTGGCTATTTATGTTTCTTAGCTGGTACATCACTTGATAAAATAATGGATGAAGAAACTAAAAAAAATATCAGCGTCTTCAAATTTGCTGTGGCTTTTGTATTAGGCTTCTCGACTGTCTTCACTCTACTTGGTGCTACTGCTAGTTCTATTAGCAATATTTTATACGAGTATTTAGATTATTTTAGAATTGCAGCTGGAATTATTATAATTCTTTTTGGAATTCATTTTACACATTTAATTCAATTCAATTTTTTAAATAAAGATACTAGATTTCAAATCGATAACTTTAAACCTGGATTAATTGGGTCATATATAGTTGGTATCTCTTTTGCATTTGGATGGACGCCTTGTATTGGACCTATTTTAGGAAGCGTTTTATCAGTAGCAGCTAGTTCTGACAGTGTATACTTTGGAATATGGTTATTGCTAACTTACTCAGCTGGACTAGGGATACCATTTCTGCTTGCTGCAGCTGGCATAGGATATTTCTTAAAATTTCTTGTTAGAATAAGAAGCTACATTCGTCCAATAGAGATTTTCACAGGACTCTTGTTAATTTTATTTGGAGTCCTTATTCTAACTAATCGAATGCAAGAGATTGCATTCTTTTTTATTGAATATTTTCCAATTTTAAATTCACTAGGCTAAGGAGAAAGATATGTTTCAACAAGATTTATTAAAAGGTAAAAGAATTCTAGTTACTGGAGGTGGCTCTGGATTAGGTAAGGCAATGGCAACTCGGTATTTAGAACTTGGTGCTGAAATATATATTTGTGGTAGAAGAAAATCAGTTCTAGATGAGTCTGCAAATGAAATGATGGAACTTCATGGAGGTTCTGTAAAAGGAATATCATGTGACATTAAAGTTCCTGAGGCCATTGAAGATATGGTTGATGAAATATGGGCAGAGGGTCCTTTAACAGGTTTAGTAAATAATGCTGCTGGAAATTTTATTTCTAGAACAGAAGATCTTTCACCTAAAGCTTTTAATGCAATTTCAAATATTGTGTTTAATGGAACTTTTTATACAACTAATGCTATTGGCAAGAGATGGTTAGAAAGTAAGTTAAAGGGAAGTGTAATTTCTATTATAACTACTTGGGTTCATAGTAGTGGTCCTTTCACAGTGCCTTCAGCAATGTCAAAATCTGGCTTAGCGACAATGACCAAATCATTGGCTGCAGAATGGGGTAACAGAGGGATTAGGCTAAATGCAATTGCTCCAGGTCCATTTCCCACTAAAGGAGCTTGGGACAGACTTGCACCGGGTGGCAAAGGTACCGATTTAATGGACGCTATACCTATGAAAAGAACTGGGGAGTTATTTGAATTAGCTAACTTAGCTACTTTTCTTATGGCCGATGGTTGTGAATATTTAACTGGAGAGATTGTTACAATTGACGGCGCTCAATGGCTAAATCACGCTGGTAGCTTTTACGATATGCTTAAAGATGTAACAGACGATGAGTGGGACAAACTCAGAAGTATGATTAAATCTTCTAATGAAGCTGATAAGGCTAAAAGATCAGTTTAAGAAAAATAATCAGCATACATTTTACGTGACATCCTTCTAATTATTGCTGGACAATATCGCATTACAAATACTGCCATATTTCCAGTAAAACCAACAACATTGTGTATCCCTCTTCGTTGATAGATTTTAAATACTCTTTTGGCTACTTTATCTGTTGTATGAATGACTGATCTTGATTTGATAACATCGCGTTGAAGAGCCCCAGCCATTAGTGGTGTTGACTGCTCTGCATTTAATATAGGTGTTTCAGTAAACCAGGGATTTAGCTCACTAACTTTTATTCCATATTTTGCAAATTCTATATTTAAACCTTCGGTTAAACCTCTAACAGCAAACTTAGTTGCAGAGTAGACGGATGCTCCAGGTACAGGTAGAAAGCTTCCAACAGAACCTGTGTTTATAATCATGCTTTGATCAGTCTCTTTCAACAATGGTAGAACTTTATAGACTCCGTTAATAACTCCATTAAGGTTTATATTTACTACATTGTGTGCTTCCTGAATTGGGATATCTTCTATTCTTCCAGTAAATGCCGCAATCCCAGCATTATTAAAAAAAAGATTACATGTTCCATTCGTATATTCACTGTAAGCATCCACAGCATCAGTCCACTGGTCTAGGTTGGTAACATCCAATTTTTTATACATACAAGAATTGTGTCCAATCTCATTAGCAACTTCTTTTAAACCTTCTTCATTGATATCAAATAAACCAACATTCCATCCTTTTTTTGCAAAATATAGCGCTGTAGCTTTTCCAATACCTGATGCTGCTCCAGTGATAAAAATATTTTTATTCATACGCCGGAGCCTATAGCTTCTGAAATAGAATTAAAACCATCTTTTTTAACTAATTGCATAAGCTCTTTATTTATCCGATTAATTAGACTTGGTCCTTGAAAAGCAAAAGCTGAATACAACTGAACTAATGATGCACCTAATTTTATTTTTTGATAGGCATCGTGACCACTAGATACACCTCCTACTCCAATTAAAATTATTGAGCCTTGAGTTTCACGATAAATTAATTCTAAAATTTTATTTGCTTGATTAAAAAGTGGTTTTCCAGAGAGTCCACCTGTTTCCTTTTGTATTTCATTTGTTAAATTTCTATCACGTTGGATAGTGGTATTTGAGATGACTAAGCCAGCAATAGAATACTTATTAACTAAATCAATAATATCTTTATAACTTTCTGTATTTTCATCGGGGTTAATCTTTATAAAAATTGGCTTTTGTTTATCTTTATCTTTAATTGAGGAAACTACTGATTTTATCAATTCTTCAAGCTCGTTTTTGTTTTGTAATTTCCTTAAATTTTCAGTATTGGGCGATGATATATTTATTGTTATATAATCTGCATACTCATACACATGATTTATTAAATTAATATAGTCATCAACAAAGTTTTTACTGTCTTTATTTGGCCCAATATTAATTCCTAGAGGGGAATAAAAATTATTTCGATTTGTAATATTAGATAAAAAATTATTTACACCTTTGTTATTAAAACCTAGCCGATTAATTATTGCTTCATCTTCTATGTATCTAAATACTCTTGGTTTAGGATTTCCAAATTGAGGTTTTGGAGTTACTGTTCCACATTCTACAAAGCCAAAGCCAATTTTTGCCAAACTGTTGAAAACTTCAGCATTTTTATCAAATCCCGCTGCCATTCCAATAGGATTTGCAAATTTTAAGCCTGCAATATCAAGTTCAAGAGACTTATCTTTATACGCTTTTATTAAAATAGGCGCATGCTTTAGTAGTTTAATTGAAATATTGTGAGCAGTTTCTGGATTAAATTGTCTTAATAAGTTGATTAATATTTTGTCCATGTCAAATAGGCTAATTAAGTCGACTTTCTATTAATCTAATAGTTTTTTCAATTCCATATATTGCAACAAATGTTCCAAACCTAGGTCCATCATCTTTGCCAAATAATACCTGATAGATTAACTTAAACCAGTCTCTTAAATTTTCAAATTTAAAATCTTTTCCAATTTGATATATTTCTGTTTGTATCGTTTCCGCATCAGTCTCATCTTTCATGGCTTGCAACCTAATGATTAATTCATTGAATATCTTAATTTCATTTCCATCTGGCGATTTGAGATTTGATTTATTCTTAGAAATATCATTATCAAAATTTGTAACACGTTCAATTAAAGTCTTTAAAAAATCTAAATTCTTATTTTCAATTTTACCTACATACCTCTCAACAAAATCTAAAATTACTGAGGGATCATTCTCAGTGCTGGCAGATACTAAGTTTAATAAAATGTTATAACTCACTGGCACGTTTTGCATAGACGGGCTACCATTAAAAATATGCCAAATTGGACTATCCAATTTCTCTTTATCATTTAATTGTTCAAATTTATTAATTGAAGATATAAATTCATCTGTTGCCTTTGGAATTACATCTAAAAAAAGTTTTTTTGCTCTTCTAGGATTTTGATACATAAAATAACTCAATGTCTCAGGTGGTGCGTACTTTAACCATTGGTCTATAGTTAAACCGTTGCCCTTAGATTTAGAAATTTTTTCTCCATTTTGATCAAGAAATAATTCATAAAAATAGTTTTCAGGGGGATTTCCACCTAATGCTCGACAAATTTTAGCTGAAAGTTGAAATGTGGGAATTAGGTCTTTTCCATACATTTCATAATCTACTCCTAAAGCAATCCATCTCATTGCCCAGTCAACTTTCCATTGCAATTTACAGTTGCCGCCTGTTACCAGAACCTCATAAAGTTTATCATTATATTTATAGACTATAGAGTTAGACTCAATTTTGGTTTCTAATATCTCAACCTCTAAAACTTTATTGGTATCAGGGCATATTGGTAAAAAAGGGCTGTAAGTTTTCTGCCTATCCTCACCCAAAGTCGGTAATACAATATTTTTAATTTTATCATGATTTTTTAAAACATTAATCAGCTGCTCATCAAAAAATCCAGACTTGTATAATTTAGTGGCACTTTTAAATTCATAGGTAAATTCAAATTTATCCAAGAAATCTCTTAACATGGCATTATTATGTTCGCCAAAACTGGAATGTGTACCAAATGGATCTGGAATTGATGTGAGGGGTTTATTCAAATTTTCCTCTAATGGCTTTGTGTTGGGAATATTATCTGGAACTTTTCTTAATCCATCCAAATCATCTGAAAAAGTTAAAAGATTAATTTCTAAATCAGTTAAATTTTTTAGAGCATTATAGATCATTGTAGTTCTAGCAACCTCTCCAAAAGTTCCTATATGCGGCAATCCACTGGGACCATAACCTGTTTGTAAATTTATTTTTTTACTACCAGATTTAGCTACTCTATCTAAAATTTTTTTTGCCTCAATAATTGGCCAAGCCTTGGATTCTGAAGCTATTTCTTTAAAATTGTCCATTTGATGAAATACTAATTTGTTCTAAACACAGGTTTTAATTATAAATACATAGTACCATAAAAATTACATAAATGACAAATAAGCCTTATGTAAATTTAACTAATTTTATTGTTTGATTAATCATCTTCCTGTTAATATATATAAACTATGTATAAGCAAGTAAGTCGTTCAATAGAAATTTCAGTAATTCCAGAATACTTAGATGATCAATCTATTCCTGAAGAGTATTATCATGTTTGGGCTTATCATGTCACAATTGAAAACTTAGGTGTCAAGCCTGTTACTCTTAAGAGTAGATATTGGGAAATTATTGATTCAAATGGAAGAAGACAAGAAGTAGAGGGCAAAGGTGTAATCGGTAAGCAACCTACTATAAAACCTGGAGGTAAATTTACATATACCAGCGGAACACCTTTAAACTCGACTAGTGGCATAATGAAGGGTAACTACAAGATGCAGCTAGATGATGGTGAAGAGTTTTTAGCTAAAATTCCATCATTTTCATTAGATTTACCCCTAGATAGCAAAAAACTTAATTAATTGTATATTTATCTTATAAAAACTTTCCTTTTGATGTAGAACCCCCTCTTATGAAAAACACGAAAAAAACAGCAGCTAAAAAACCTGTAAAAAAAACATTAGTTAAGAAGCCCAGCAATGCTGAAGCTGAAAAAGCCGTTAGAACACTAATTAGTTTTGTTGGAGAAGATCCAAATAGAGAAGGTTTATTAGACACTCCTAAAAGAGTAGTAAAAGCATATCAGGATTGGTATGGGGGTTATAACCAAGACCCTAAAGAAGTTTTAAATAAAACATTTTCTGAAATAGAAGGTTATGATGAAATTATCATGCTCAAAGATATACGAGTAGAATCACATTGCGAACATCATATGGCACCCTTTATTGGAAGTGCACATGTTGCTTATTTGCCTAACAAAAGAGTTGTAGGGATAAGTAAATTAGCAAGAATCACAAGAATATTTTCTAAAAGGATGCAAGTACAAGAAAAACTTACTGCAGAAATTGCTAATTGTTTACAAGAAGTTCTTAAGCCCCGTGGTGTTGCTGTTGTTATTGAGGCACAACATGAATGTATGACCACAAGAGGAATAAATGAACCTGGAATATCCATGGTAACTAGCCAACTACTTGGTAAATTTAGAACAGATGCTTCGACTAGAAAAGAATTTTACAGTATGATCCAACAAGGTTCGATCCTAAAAAAGGTTTAGAAATAAACCTGCGCTGAAAAATGTTTAATTTTAAATTAATACTAAATGTATTAGGTGTTTTATTAATTGCTTTAAGCGCATTAATGTTAATACCAGCCTTAGTTGATCTAATTTACTCAAGTCAAACATGGGTCTCTTTTTTTATCTCTTCATTGTTTTGTTTAGGTTTTGGTATATCAATATTTTTATCCACTCGTGGTGATGGTGAGGAAAGTAAATTAACTACAAAGGATGCATTCCTTTTAACAACGGCGTCTTGGTCAGTTATAGCTTTGTTCGGCGCGATACCATTTTACATTTCTGATCTTGAATTTTCACTTACTGACTCAATATTTGAGTCAATGTCTGGTGTGACAACCACTGGTTCAACTATTATTACTGACCTAGAAGCAATGACTAGGGGTCTTTTAATATGGAGATCACTATTGCAATGGCTTGGTGGCATAGGAATTATTGTTATGGCAATTAGTATTCTACCTGTTTTACAGGTAGGTGGCATGCAAGTTTTTAGAACTGAATCTTCTGATACAAGTGATAAAATTTTACCACGAACAGCTCAAGTAGCCTCAGCTGTTTTAACAATTTATATATCACTTACATCTTTATGTGCATTTGGTTACTGGTTATTTGGAATGGGAATTTTTGATGCTGTTAACCATAGTATGACAACTATTGCTACTGGTGGATTTTCAACTAAATCAGGATCAATCGGTGCATTTAATAGTGCCGGAATAGATTATGTATCCTCTATATTTATGATATTAGCTAGCTTGCCGATACTAATTTATTTACAAATTTATAAAGGTAAAATATCTAATTTTTTTAAAGATCAACAGATCATAACTTTTTTAATAATTATTTTATTAAGCTGTAGCTTGGTAATATTTTATTTATGGTTTTATGATATTAAAAATATATCTGATGCAATCAGACATGGCTTATTCAACGTTATCTCAATAATAACTGGAACTGGATACAGTACTGATAATTATAATCTTTGGGGCGCTTTTCCTATCTACCTTTTATTCTTTGGAATGTTTGTAGGTGGCTGTGCAGGCTCTACAACTTGTGGAATAAAGGTTTTTAGATTTCAGATTTTATTTGAGACAGCTAGAAATCAAATTAAAAAGATTTTACATCCTCATGGTGTTTTTATTTCACATTATAATAATAAAAAATTATCAGACGATGTTGTAACTTCTGTAATGAGCTTCTTTTTTATTTTTATTCTTATTTTTATTATTATTACATTATTGCTTTCTACAACTCAACTTGACTTTATTACCTCGCTATCTGCTGCAGCCACTTCTCTTGCTAATGTTGGTCCAGGTCTAGGCTCAACTATTGGACCCGAAGGAAATTTTTTTGGTATTCCTTTTGGTGCTAAATGGGTATTAATTTTTGCAATGCTAATTGGTAGACTAGAATTATTTACGGTTCTTGTTCTTTTAATGCCCCAATTTTGGAAGAAATAGAAGTTACAAAAATTTAAGCAATAATTCTTTTTGAACATGTAATCGATTTTGAGCTTCTTGCCATACATATGATTGAGGGCCGTCTATAACTTCGCCTGATACTTCTTGGGAACGGTTAGCAGGTAGGCAGTGTAAAAATATACAATCTGAATTTACCTTCGACATTAGATCTTGATTGACAGTATATTTTGAAAGCATTTCAATTTTTGTACTATCTTCAATATCCCCCATTGAAAACCACGTATCAGTATATATCACATCTGTTGGATCCATTTGATTTAGGTTCAACTCTCTTAAATTAATTTTATCTAAAGAAATCTCTTTATTCATATCTTTTAGTTTTTGAAAATAAACATCTTGATAATATTTTGGACAATAAATATTTAAATTGAAGCCTAAGCTTTTATTTGCAGCATCGATTAAAGAATGTGCAACATTACTAATTGGTCCAAACCATGAAATATTAATATTTTCTAATGTTCCCTTGATTTCTGTAATTGTCATTAATGTTGCTAACGTTTGGCATGGATGAGAAAGGTCTGATAATCCATTTATCACTGGGACACTTGAATGTTTTGCAAGATTTTCTAATGTTGAATGTTTATTTGATCTCATCATAATAATATCTGCATACTGTGATAAGGTTTTTGCAGTGTCTGCTAATGTTTCTCTTTTACCTAAATGCAAATGATCTTTATCTAACATAATGGATAAACCACCTAATTGCTTTATGGCAAGCTCAAAAGAAATTCTTGTACGAGTTGAGCTTTTTTCAAAAATCATTGCCAAAGTTTTATCTTTAGCTTGAATAGATTGTTTCTTATCTTTTTTATTGTCTATTGCTGCATTGATTATCTCTAAAATCTCATCTTCTGAAAGATCGTTTATATTTAATAAGTTTTTCATATTTAATAACCTGAATTGCATACCCCGGTGATTTTTTCAAGAGCTTCGTCACATTCTTTAATTGATAGAGTTAAAGGAGGAAGTAATCGAACTACATTGTCTCCCGCTTTGATAGTTAACATTTTTTGTTTTCTAAGTTCTTCTACAAATTTAAGATTATCTTTCGTACACTTTAATCCTAAAATTAATCCTTTCCCCCTAATTTCACCAATAGAGTCTGGAAATTTATTAGAAATTTTCTTTAGGCCTGCAAGGAAATAGATAGATACTTTTTTTAAATTTTCTAAGAATATTTCTTTTTGCATTATATCTAAAACAGCATTGCCTACGGCAACGGCAAGTGGATTGCCGCCATATGTTGAGCCATGAGTACCATGGTGCATAACATCCCCTACTTTTTTTGAAGTCATTGTTGCGCCCAATGGAAAACCATTGGCAATCGCTTTGGCTGTTGTCATTATATCTGGTTCAATATCTGCCCATTGATGAGCAAACATTTTTCCAGATCTCAAGAAACCACATTGAACTTCATCAAATATTAATAATATATTATTTTCATCACATAATTTTCTCAAACCTATTAAACACTCAACGGGCAAGACTGAGACGCCACCCTCACCTTGAATCGGCTCAATAAGAATTGCAGCTGTGTCTTTAGACACGGCAGCTTCTAACGCTTCATGATCATTGTATTGTAACTGCTTAAAACCAGGTACTGAGGTATTAAATCCATCTAATTTTTCAAGACCTCCAGCTGCTAAAGCTCCTATTGTTCGACCATGAAAGGATCCCGAAAATGTTATAATTTCATTTTTTGTTAAAGAACCTTCTGTCACATAAAAGTATCTTCTGGCAATTTTTATAGCTGCTTCAATTGCTTCAGCACCTGAGTTACAAAAAAATACATAATCTGCAAAACAAGTTTCACACAATCTTTTGGCTAATCTTTCTTGTTCAGGTATTTGGTAAACGTTTGATACATGCCAGAGTTTATTTGCCTGGTCCATTAATTTTTCATTTAAATACTTATTTGCATAACCAAGTGAATTAACAGCAATACCCGACCCAAAATCTAAATACTTGTCTCCGTTAGCCTCGAACAGATAGCTACCCTCACCATAATCAAAAGTTAAATTTGATCTTGGGTATGTTGGTAAAACATTTGACATAAATCTAAGTATTTATTTAAAAAAAATTAAAATATTTTTGTAAAAAAAATATGTTTAGTTTAAATAAAATAAAAGTCATTAATAAATTAAATTCAGTATGCTAGTTATAGCTTTGAATTATATAGCAAAATTAATACCCATAAATTCACTAAAAAGATATCAACATCTAGTTATTAGTTATTGAATTATAACTAAATATAGTGGTAAAATTCTTCATTATTTAAGAAAACAACCAATTTCTAACAAATAAAGGTCAATAATTATGTCATGGACTCACGAACGAATTGAACATCTAAAAAAATTATGGGAGGCTGGCCACACTGCTAGCAATATAGCCACAGAACTAGGCGGTATAACTCGAAATGCAGTAATAGGTAAGGCTCATAGGCTTGGCTTATCTGGTAGAATGAAATCTAAAAGCAAAGTTTCATCTGTTTCCATAGTAAGAAGAAAAAAAATGCCAGCTAACAGAAATAGCAAAATTATTGAGCTAACCACTTCTGTTTCTGAGCCTATGAATCCAATATCGTTTGCTGGAATTAAGGATGGCTTATGTCGATGGCCTCTAGGTGAGCCAGAAGATTTAGATTTTAAATTTTGTGGAAGAAGTTCTAATGATGGAGTGGTTTATTGTGATGAGCATCATTCATTAGCTTATCAACCATTAAGTCAAACTCGTCAAAAACGAACAAATAGAAAAAGATTTAAAGTTGGTTAATTTAAAATAGGCCTATTACAAAACTTAAGCTTAATGCAAAGATTATTAAAAGTAGGATAACTAATATTACTCCATTTTGTAGACTCATAAGAAATACTTTCTAGTTAGGAAGAATTTTTTCACCATTATTAATTTTACCATAAACTTCTTTAATAGTTTTTTCAATTCTTACGTATCTTTCGCTAGTTGAAGGATGAGATCCACCTTTGGAGTATATTGAGCCTGGAACTTCTACAGCAAATCTTCTCCAAAAGTTTGCAGCATCATCGATCTTATAACCAGACATAGCAATCGCATATACACTTAAGTAATCAGCTTCATTTTCATAATCAATAGAATATGACATCGCACCCATATTGGCGCCCATGTTCATAAAGTCAGTTTGCACGCCTTGCGTTCTAGCTATCATATCTAAGAGCAACCCTACTCCAGCTCCGGCTTGCATATTTGTTTTTTTATCATCTACATGACGATTTGCGTTATGCCCAAGTTCGTGTGCAAATACCAATGCTATTCCCAGCTCATCTTGAGCAAGCCATTTAGCCATACGCAAAGAAAGGACTATATAATTTCCATCTGCAAAAGCATTAAACGTATTATTATCTAAATCTACATAGTAGCCAAATCTACAACGCTTCTTTGACTGCACATTAATAACTAAATCTTGTCCATTTCTATTAATCAAAAGCTTGTGTTTTTTATCATTGCTTTCTCTAATTGTTTTATAAAATTCAGTGTTAGCATCAATACCATATGGAGCTGCAAAACTATTAATCTCTATAATTTTATCTCCAACTTTTAAGCCTGCATTTCGCGCTGGCGTATTAATACCAGTAGCAACTACTGTAATTTCATCAGATAAAAGTAGTGCTTTAGTTAATTCCGATCTAATTGCCTCTGGCCCATCGTAACGTGTAGCAATATCAACTCCTATACCAAAAATTTGATCTTCTTCCTTACAAAGATCAACTGCATTAAATAATATGTTTAATCCAGTTTCAGAAACATCTATGTAAGTTTTAAGCCAACTATCAGCAAATAATTGATTTTGTATTTTTTGTTCTTCTATAGAAAGTTGCTGATTATATTCAGGTAAAGTTCCTTGTGGTTGAGCACAACTAACCACCAAAAGAATTAGTATAAATGGGATCGTTCTAATTAATAGTTTAGCCATCAGAATTTTTTACCATATAGATGGAGTGAATAAAAATAATAAATACTATAAATATAGCTCCTATAATAGTATTTTGGGTTGGTATTTCATCAATAAACCACCAAACCCAAATTGGCCCTAATGCTGTTTCCAGTAGAAAAAACAATCCTACTTCTGAGGCTGAAATAAATCTTGGGGCAAATGTTATTAAAATAAATGAGAATCCAACCGTAAAGATCATCAGGAATATATATGATAAATCTACTCCACCAATTACAAAGCTAGTCAAAAGCATTGATGAAATTACAGCTGTTATTAATTTACCCATCACATAAGAAGGTATAAAATTTTTATCTGCAGCAGATCTTATAACCACAAGGCTACTAGCGACAGAAACTGCTGTTAATATTCCAAAAATATCTCCTAAGATTCTTCCCGAACCAATTGAGTCATAGAATATAAATATGACTGCCAGTAAACATAAAAATATGGCAGCGTTTGTAAAAAAATCTAATCGCTCACGAAGAAAAATAAATGAAATAATTGCAGCTATTAATGGAACTAAACTCACCATTACTAATGCATTAGCTACATTGGTATTTTGTAGCGCAAGAATAAAAAAAATATTACTGCCAACAATAAAGATAGAATTTAATAAGCCAAGTTTGCCTGCATTAAAAAAAAAATTGAAGAAGTTTTTTCTAGCATAAGCAATTAAACATAATAATAAAAAAATACCTGGTATTAAACTTCGATAAAATAATAAACTCCAAGTATCTATTGTAATTAATCTAATCAATAAACTGTCTGGGGTTAAAAGCATAACGCCAGCAAAAGCTAATAGGATACCTTTTTGATGATTAGTTAGTGTCATATAGTTTTAAATCATTTTTATATTAGTGGTGCGCCGGAAGAGATTCGAACTCCTGACCCCCAGATTCGTAGTCTGGTGCTCTATCCAGCTGAGCCACCGGCGCACATAGAATGGCTTAACTTACTTGATTGGACTTAACTTAGAAATCTTTTTTTAATTATTTTATATATAACAGGTACTAAAACTATTGTGGCTACAACAAATATTGGCATTAGATAGCTTGAGTCCAATAGCATAGAGCTATTAAATTCTTTTGCTTCAACAATATCATTAATACCACTGCCTATGCTGACCAAAATGTAGGCCCAAGGTATAACTCCAAATATTGTTGCTGTAAAATAGTCTCTAAACTTCATATCAAAAATTGCTGGAAGTAAATTTTGAATTCCAAACGGAATGCCACCAATAATTCTAATAAACAACAAGTAACTAATAGCATTGGAATTAAAGCCTTCTTTGATTTTATCAAAACGATGGCCTAATCGTTTAGTAAAAAAGCTCTTAAAAAAATATCTAGCGTATGTGAATACAATCATGGCACCAATAGTTTCGCCTATTATGGCAATAGCTAAACCATTATAAAAGCCAAAATAAAACCCAGCCAAAATGACGACAGGAGATGCAAATCCCATCACAGCAATGTTAATGGTTAACACTAAGGTGGTAATTAAAATGGCAAAAACTAGCTTCTCAGCTATAAATTCCCTAAAAAAACCATTCTGAGTGACTATGAATTCCATTGAGATAGGGTTGTTATTTCCTATGAAATAAATCACAAAAACAGCGATAATACTGAATATTACCCAATAAATTGATTTTTTCTTAAACATAATTTTTGCGACTTTTAATACTATTTGACTATCTATAGTTTGCAATTTATAACGCATTCCACAAGTAAAAATTATTAAATAAAATGAAAAGAACATTTCAACCATCTAATATAGTAAAAAAACACAGGCATGGGTTCAGAGCAAGATCTGGCACAAAAAGTGGTAGAATTATCCTTGCACGCCGCCGCGCTAAAGGCAGAAAAGAACTTTCTGCTTAATACTATATGAAGCTTGATGGCTACTCTTCAAACACTCAAAACATCAAAAGACTTTCAAGCTGCTAAAAATGGTAAATTTTTAAGAAGTAGTTCGTTTCTTTTACAGGCATTAAAGGTAACTGATGAAAATATAATAAAAGTTGGCTATACCGTTACAAAACAAAATGGTAACGCCGTCATAAGAAATAGAATAAAAAGAAGATTAAGACAAATTGTTGCAGATGTGATTCACGACCATGGTAAAAATAGTTGGAATTATGTTTTAATAGGAAAGAAAAATATTATTACTGAAGACTTTGAAGTACTTAAAAAAGAATTTAAAACCGCACTAACAAAAATACACAAATGAACATATTTAAAAATATATTAGTTTTGATAATCATCGGCTACCAAAGATTAGTGTCACCCTACTTTCCATCTTCATGTCGATTTGATCCTACTTGTTCACATTATGCCAAAGAAGCAATTCAAACTCATGGTGTATTCAAGGGTACCTACATAAGTGTCAAACGTATTGCAAAATGTCATCCCATTAAATTACTAGGTGGATCTGAAGGCTATGATCCAGTACCAAAGAAATAATAATTATGGATACTAAAAATATTATATTAGCCACAGCCCTCTCAGTTGGAATCTTGTTATTATGGAGTGTTTACTTTGATCCACCAATGATTCTGGAAGAAGCTACAACCATTGAACAATCAGAAGTGACTAATTCTGAGTCAAATCTTGGTCTTGGAACTTTAGATGAATCATTAAAAGTTATTGAAGAACCAGAAATGTTATCTGTAGAAGATAGTATTTCAGACTCGCCAAGAATAGAGATTAATACGCCTGGAATTTCAGGATCAATTAGACTTAATGGTCTAATAATTGATGATATAACTCTAAAAGCATACCAAGAAACTCTAGATAAAGACTCAGCTAATATTAGATTTTTAAGCCCACTCAAAACCGGCAATGGCCACGAGGTTTCATTTGGTTGGATACAAGCTAAGAATAGTGACTTTGATATTCCAAACAGAAATACCCCATGGAAGCTCACAGGTTATAACAATGTATTAACCCTTGAAAGCCCGCTTACATTTGAATGGAAAAATGATACTGGACAAACATTTCAATCAACAATTGCACTAAGTGATGAATATTTATTTGAGATCACCCAGAACATTATAAATAATGGCACGAATAGTATTATTGTTAATAACGCCGCAAAAATTACTCGTGAAAGTACGCCTGATTTATCAGGCATGTTTATTCTACATGAGGGTCTAGTTGGTGTTCTTGATGAAAAATTAGAACAAATTGATTATGATGATTTAGCTGATGATAAAGTTTATAACTTTGATAGTAACAATGGCTGGTTAGGTTTTACAGATAAATATTGGTTAACAGCCTTAATTCCAGAGCAAGGTGAATCTTTTAAAGGAATATTTAGTTACGATAATAATTACAATGCCTACTTTCGTAGTCAAGATTCAACAATCGTAAATGCTGGCAGTTCATACGAAACATCAAGTAATATTTTTATTGGTGCTAAAGAGGCTGAAGTAATCGATGCCTATCAAGAAGAGTATGGGTTTTATAACTTTGATCTCTCAATAGACTGGGGCTGGTTTTATTTTTTAACTAAACCTTTATTTTATATTATCTATTACCTATTTGACCTAACGGGTAATTTTGGTGTTGCGATTATTATTTTAACTGCAATGACGCGAATATTATTTTTCCCACTGGCCAACTGGTCATTTACTTCGATGGCTAAAATGAAAAAATTACAGCCTGAAATGACAAGACTTAAAGAGCTGCATAAAGATGACCGTCAACAGCAACAACAGGCCCTGATGGCATTGTACAAAAAAGAAAAGGTAAATCCTGTTTCAGGCTGTTTACCTATTCTAATCCAAATACCATTCTTCTTTGCCATCTATAAAATGTTGTTTGTTTCACTAGAGATGCGTCACGCACCATTTTTTGGCTGGATTCAAGATTTATCAGCCAAAGATCCAACATCACTATTTAATTTATTTGGTCTTATCCCTTGGGATCCACCATCGTTTTTAGTAATTGGAGTTTGGCCAATCTTAATGGGTCTAACTATGTATATCCAACAAAAGCTTAATCCGGCACCACCAGATCCAATTCAAGCGAAGATCTTTATGTTCTTCCCATTCTTCATTACTGTCTTGTTATCACAGTTTGCAGCTGGATTAGTAATCTATTGGACAACTAACAACTTGTTATCAATTATTCAGCAGTGGGTTATTGTCCGCCGCACTAACGTAAAAACTAATTAATCATCATGGGTAGTAACGTAGATATTGCTCAACAAAGAGCAAAAGTTTTGAATTATCTTTGGCCTCAAGGAAAAGCGTTTCATAAACAAGCTTTAGACTTTGCTAATTTTTATCAAAGTAAAATTATTGTTATCAAGTATGGTGGCTTTGCACTTAGTAATCAAAAAATTGTAAAATCATTTGCAAAGAATATTTCATTATTTAATCAATTAGGATTAAAAATTGTCATTGTCCATGGTGGTGGACCACAAATTGAAAAAGAGATGCTAAAGCAAAAAATTAAAGATCAAGAGTATCAGGGCTTACGCGTTACTACGAAACGCATCTTAAGTATTGTTAAGAGAATTGTTGGTCGTGAACTTAATCCTATGATTGTAAGTAATATTAATCAATGTGGCGGCTCTGCAAAATCAATAAATGGTATTACAAAAAAGATTATTGGCGCCAAAAAAATGTTGAATGGAAAAATTGGTTTTGTTGGTACTCCAACAGGTCTGGATAAAGATTATATCTTAAGCTTATTAAATAAGGGTATGGTCCCAGTGATCTCACCATTAGGTTTTGATAAGACTGGTAACACTTACAATATTAATGCTGATACGGCAGCAGGTTATGTTGCAGAAAAATTGAAAGCTGAAAGGCTTATTCTATTAACTGATGTAGTGGGTGTTTTAGATAATAAAAAGAGATTAATTACTGAGCTAAATGAAAAAAAAGCCTCAAAATTTATAAAAAATGGTACAATAAAAGGTGGAATGCTGCCAAAAATAAAAACATGCTTCAACATTATTAAAAAAGGCGTTAAGGGTGTGGTAATTATTG
>Ga0209383_1001001_pt1 | contig 18458 bp, 34 predicted proteins | sample CoawatmetaG02DNA_FD_187510 | JGI IMG/M metagenome (GOLD analysis project Ga0209383, IMG submission 187510) | Marine microbial communities from the West Antarctic Peninsula - Coastal water metaG029-DNA (SPAdes) (version 2) | ecosystem: Environmental > Aquatic > Marine > Coastal ... | reverse complement strand
GGCAAATGTAATACCCTAATGCCCTATAAACTGTTGCTCTTGTCCATTGTGCGTCAGTTAGTAAAGTTAAATCAATCTCTATGCCACCTGCATAGCTTCTATTTCTTGATGCGTTAGTATGATAAACTGACCACCATTTATTTCTAATATCTCTTTGTACATCTGCTATTGCGTTAGTAACAAATGCATCTTGTTCACCTGTCGATAAACCCATACTACCTATATCAGGTTGGTATATAATTAAACTGCTTCTTGTTGCAAATGCCATAATAAATTCCTTGTTATATTAAAGAGGGGGCGAAATGCCCCCCCTAAATTGATCAATACTATAAATTATAGGATTGAAGAATCAGCTAGTACCTCAACACCATAAGTGTCGTGTAATTCACCAACTCCATAGACTGCTGTTGCTACAATCTCAGTTGCTCTCATAGATTCGTCTCTCTGAGTTGCAATTTTGATGTCTTGTAACATTGCTAGTCCTAGTGCGTCTTTATGGAATACTGCTCCCTTAAAGTCACCACCCGTACCTGTATTAGGCATATTACCAGATTCAAAGATTTTGATTCCTGCAATTTGTCCAACAAAACCATTTCTCATAGCTTCATTAGATAGATCAGATGGTAGTCCTGCAAAAGTATTAGTAAGACCAGATTTAAGATCATAAGCTACTGTAGGGTGTAAAACTGCATAAGTTTCATCTACTGGTAGTCCTAATGTTCTTAGTTTAGCCGCCGCATTAAAAATTAATGCAGGTGTTACTGCCGCATCTGCCGCACCAATCGATACACTAAAGCCATCAAATAGAGTAAGTAAATCTACGTCCATTTTTTTAGCAATTGCCTCACCAAATAATCTTCCAAGATCTCTTACGACATCTGATTCAGATACATTTGCTGATAGGTCTGTGAGTGTAGTCATAATACCAACTTCTGACACAGTTAAGTCTGCTTTAGAAGTTGTTACTGCTGTGTTAGCTAGATCAGTTGCTTCTGCTACTGCCGCCGCCGCAGGTTGACTATAAATTGGAACTTGTAATACTTTACCACTATTCTGTGGCATTACAAAGTTTCTCACAATGTTTCTCATTATAGATTTTTCTGATGCCACGAATAATGCTTCTGCCACTAGTGGCGAGATTAAATCATTCAGGGCTGTTGTTGTTGCTTCATTAGCCATATTATTATCTTCCTTTGTTGATTGTTAATTATTAGTAATTCTTAAACAATCCTTTTCGATATTCAGCATATTTAGCTTTATCTTCAGGATCATTCATATTTAGTTCCGCCAAGTTCAAAGGTTTGGGCGTATTACCACCGACACTTGATTTAGAACCTGCTCCGCTTGGCGTTGCATTTCTAAAGTGAGGGTTGTTATCTAAAAAGTTTCCAACGTATTCATTGATGGTTAATAGTTCACCTTTATCATTATACATTGGTGCATTATTATCACCTATAATTTCAGGTTTGCCATCAGCTCCTAGTTGAACTTTACTTTTTAACAAATTAACAACTTGATCAGGTTTAATAGCTTGATATTCACTAGCTACCTTAATCAATGCGTCATCAATTCTAACTTTTTGTAACTCGGCTTTATATTGTGTAATTTCTATATCTTTTTTAGATACAGTATCTTTTAACACTTTATCAAATTCACCTCGTTGTTTTTGCATCTCTAGCTCTTTGGCTTCTTTTTCTTCCAAAAGCTGTCGTGCTTCGTCAGGGTCAATACCTGAAAATTTCTTTTCAAATTTAGCTCGTTCCCTTACTAGTCGCTTTTCAAGAATTTTATCTAATTCCGATTGTGGAATCATTTTTTCTTGTGTTTCAACTTCCTGCTTTGTTTCAAGAGATTCAGTATTCTCAATCTCCGTTTTAAGTTCGTCAACCATAGTAGTTATTCTCCTATATTATAAGATTGCCATTATTATCATACCAATCAGGATCGGTAGGTTGTAGATGGTGGCGGCAATTATAACCACCTCTACTCGTGAAAGGATCAGTGCTTGACTTACCTTTCCAAATTTCTGAACTCCACTTATTTCTAAGTTCTATTTCAGAAAATATTTTACCTCTATTGTTAATACAAAATGGTCTACTATCACCAATCGTATCTCCATAATATAGGTAGTTTGTTAGTCCTGCTTCACCTGCTTTCGCTTTGGTGAACTGACCATCAAATTCCATTAAACTGTCGTGTGCTAATTGTTTAGCATATCTACGCATATTGTTTCCAACTCTATCTGCACCATAAACACTATGCAACTTATTTATTGCTTGTTGTTTTATTGCATCATCAGTTGTTGTTGCTACGAGTTCTACTAAGTCGTTAATCTCGTCAACATCAGCTTTAATATATACTCCATTAATTTTGTGTTGCAGTGAAGTTACTACATCTTCAAAGGGCTTACCACTAATAGTACTTTGATAAATTTCATCAGCTAATGCGTTAGTGGTTTCAGTTGCAATATCTAAAAAGCCATTAAATTTAAGTCTTTTTAAGTTAGTTATAGTTTCAATATCTAGTTCGGTTAATGTTTTAAAGTTTTCAGATATTGGTAATACTTTCATATTCTCAATAACTTGTTTTGCAACATTATCATATTCTCTTACAGTACCATCAGCCCATAACACATAATGTTTATCAATTAAGGCTTTAAGTTTAGGTCTAATCTCTACTGCTAATCTAGTCTCAAATAATTTGTTATTACTTACTGGCAAACTATTAACCAGTTTAACTACATCTTTTTCTAGGCTCTCAAGGGCTATATTTAATCGGTTAATATGCCTAGCTTCTATATCATCAACAAGGTTTTCTCTTAGCTGTGCAAGTGTTTCTATTTTATCCATTATCTTCTTTATCTAAATGTTTCCAAAATTCGTCTAATGCATTGTGTTCGCAGTTAGCACATTTACAAGTTACACATACACCATTATTACCACAATGACATTCGTGTTCGCAATTTTTACATAGCATAATTTACTCCCCAATAATTTTATCTAAGTGTTTTACTCCTGTTTTGTCTGTTACCATCAAACCTTTTTCTAAAGTACAAGTATATTGCACTTGATTTCCTGCTGATCTCTCTGCAACTCTTTTTCCCTCTAAACAAACTGATAAACTTGGTTGATGATACCAACCATCTAAGCGTCTATCATCACCCTCAATAATAAACATTGATAAGACAACAACCATTTCTAACATTAGTGCGTTCCGTTTCCTCTTAATTTATCTACCAATGATTCAAGATCAATAATTCTTTCTTCTAAAAACTGAACTTGCATATCAACTTTTTGTATCTGTGGCATATCAGCCTCTACATTCTCTTTTAACTTTTCTTGATTACTTGCTAGAAACTCAACTAACATAAACAACTCATTAATCTGTGGACTTACCATATCGCCTTTAGGTACACCAACTATAAACTCATTAGCTGTTTCTAAGTCGCTTTGCATTAGTTTTAATTCTGTTTCAATTACATTAAGTCTTTCAATAACTCCAAAGGCAAACCAAACTCCAATAACTACACTTGCAATGATACCAATTAAGTTCTTCATTGGCATACTTACAGGAGTATCTTCGGATATTTTCACTTACAGTCCTTTCAATAAAGGATTATTTGTTTCTAATTTTAATTCATTTAATTTAGTGTTAAGATATTCTAAGGTAGCTCTATTTACATTAATCTCTACATTTAATGATTGAATTGTTTCGTTAATGTTTTTAATTTCTTTCTCAATTACACCTGTATTATTGCTAAACTTAGTTTCCTCTAAAGAATCTAAGCGTTGATTAAAAACACCATAAGCATAAAACCCACCACCAATAGTTGAAACTAAAGCTAATACTAATCCTATGTCTTTAAATTTAGATATTATTTCTTGCACCTATACTCTCCTGTAATTTTTTAAAAGCTCTATCTGTAGCAGATTTTGCGTTTTGTAATTTGACTTGATAGCGATATATTGGATCGCTTAACAGCATAGCTAACTTTTGCTTCTTACTGTCATAAATAGTTTTGTTATAGCCTTCTAAATTAATTTGCTCAAAGAATTTAATGTCTGTTTCTGGTAACTTAATAACATCAGACATTTGCACTTCTTTGTATTCTTGTAAACTTGGTTCAGATACAAGCATATTTTGAGTATTAATATTAGTAACTACATTAATAGGATCAATAATAGGTTTATTGTTTTCTACAACTTCAACTACTATTTCTTCCTGTATTTCTTCTACAATTTCTTCTGGCTCTATTATATCTGCTTCCATTGTTTCGGCAATTTGTTCTTCTTCAATCTCAATAATTTCTTCTTGAGGTTCTTCAACAGGTTCATTCTCAGCAACAATGGTTGTTGGTTCGGATTCATCAATCTGTCCTGTTGATATAGGAGTTTCAGCAATATATACATCTTCAATTTCTTCTTCAATTATTTCAATAGGCTCAACAAACACTGGCAGTTCTACAAATTCTATTACAGGATCAATTATTATTTCTTCAATAGGCGGTAATACTATCTCTGGCAATGTATAAGTTATCTTTAATGTTGGGTGTTCTACATCAGCACCATTGTGCCATAATGGATTTTGAGGGTTATTATAACTAGAATTAAAATCAAACCTTGCTGTAACTGATCCATTCGTTGCTGTGTTTTCACCTACTATTAAAGTATCTGTAAATGTATTGTAGTTATGGTTTGTGTAACATTCATTGCCACAAGTTCCTGTTATAGTTCTATGTTGGTTTACTATATTACCATTCCCATCATCATAAGTCTGTGTCATTTTTACTGTTTGATCTGATTGAGACCAGAACCAAATATCAGCACCCAATGTACTACTAAACCCACGATTAATAATGTCAGAAGATAACCCTGTGTCTGCTTGGTTTATAATATATTCAGCATAACCATTCTCAATACCTGCTAATACTTCATCATTATGAATACTATCGTTTAATATTGGTATGTTGCCTGTCCAATTATTAAAATCTTGGTCTAGTAAATTATTAGTGGTTATGGTTTCGTCTGCAATACTATTGGTTATTGAGATACTTGCTACGACTATCATTTTCAACAGTATCTTCATCTATAATTTCCTCATACAATTGTTCATTTAACTCTTTAATTTCTTGATTAACTTGTTCTATGTACTGTAAATTTTCAATATAAACATCATAGTCAGGTCTTAACTTTCCATACTTCTTCCATTCTAATTCTGCTTCTACGCCTATCTTTCCATTAATAGGACACCAAGTTGAACTTTGTGCCATTGCTTCAAACACTCGGCTATCCTGACAAAGTAAACTTACACTTGCAACTTTCATACCAAGTTGATCTAACAACTTAGCTAATTTTAATCTTTCACAATTCTCATCTCTTTTACTTGAACCTGCAGATATACCTAAACCAAATGTAGATATGCCACCAGACATTGCAACACTGCAAACATCTTGACTAAAGTTATTCATAGCAGGAGCATTAGCAGAATTAACTACTCTTGAATCACCTTGATATGCGTTACTTGTATTGTTAGTTGTGCTTGTGCTACCACCTGCATATGAGGTTTCTGAGTTGTAACCACCTGAGATACTCGTGTTAGTGCCGCTTTCATTTGCCTGTGAAATATCCGTTGCTCCAGAACTTGTTACATCATTTTCTGCATAAGCTATTCCAAAGCATAGCATTAGTATTAAAATTAGCTTTCTCATTCAGCTTCTTCAACTGCAACTTGTGTCTGAGCTGTTTCAAATGTACCAACCTCAGTTTGTTGATCTATCTCATCATTGATTGCTTTAATGATTATATCGTCATCAATAACTGCACCAACAATTTGTTTATCAATCTCTTTAGCAAATGTGCTTGATCTAACGCCACTGGCTTTAGCTTGTTGTAAGTATTGTAGATCAGAAGCATAGTCTCGTAAGTTAAATGATTCAGGGTAATCAATAACCCCATCAAATACTCTACCTTGCCACTTAGCAAATAAAGACCAAATATGTTCTTCAGCGTTTTCCAATAAATCAGCTTTCTCACTTAATACTGAGTTCAGGTTTTCAAATTCAGTTTGTAAAGCAATACCACTTGATACTTGAGATTTAGTTTGTCTAACCCCTGACATATGTGTTGCTCTGTCTATCATTTCTATTTTCTGTTCAATAGACGATCTGATCTCACTTAAATTAGAGCCACTAGGCTGTAATAGGTAAGGTTTTAATCCACCATCTAAATCATCAGGCATAGATATAATAGATCCTGCACCTGCACTTGCCTCAACGCCTTGTGTTTTAACTAAGCTAGGGTGGTTAGATAATCTAATTAACTGCTCCATTTCAGATAGCTCATTATAAATAGACTGTTGCAATAAAGACACATCTGTTAAATCACTAATACCAACACCCTTACGAGGTGATCTCTTATTGTATAAACATACAGCAGGTATCTCACCTAATTGATTAGGTTTAGTTTCTAATAATTGAGACTTACCTTTATTTGGTACAAACACATATGATATATCTAATGGTGTCCATATTCTAAAATATATACCATCAGAAGTAACTTCTTCCCTAACCTTTAAATAATCTAATACATAACGCCCACTAGTTGCTCTTGTATAATGCCAGTCCATAACATTATCAGGTGTTACCATAGTTAAATAAGGTCTTATGTCCTGACCTAACTCATCTGCTCTAGTCTGTGCGTTGCTTTCTGGCTTGTCTACAAATATCCAAACATTGCCATATACACCACTATAAGTCTGAGCGTTCTTCATAAACGCATTAAAGTTCTGACCATCTAAGTCTGTATCAGCTAAAAATGATTCTAAACTTGGCTCGTTAGCCAATGCTCCATACTCTCTTGTTGGTGCTACTCTAAATAAGAAACTAGAATATATACTTATGATATTACGACAATGATTGTCTAAAGGCGTATAATTTACTCTATTTAAATATTCTAAATCTAACTCTAATGCGTATTCGTGTAGAAAACTACCTGATCGGTATTCTTCACCACCTAAATATGATCTTAAATAAAATGACCATCTGCCACTCATTAAATCGTAATTGTCGTGTCTAGCTTCCATAAAATCTCTGTTATGTACTAAAGATTCCATTGAACTTGTATTGTTTATATATTGTACCATTATTTAACGCTCCACCTTGCAGGTAATTCTTTGTTATAATTTTTTCTAATAGGAAATAGGTAGTCAACTGCGTAACCAATAGCATCATTCATATGATCGAAACCGCTATCTTTATCAGGTTGCGTTGTACCTTCCTTGTATAAGTGTCTTTCCAAGCCTCTGATTATGTTCTTACATTTGGGGTCTATAAACATCATTCTTTGCTCGTTTGTATTTTTAAGCCTCGAATTGACAGCGTTTATTCTGTCTCTAATTTGAGGGTGTGCGTTCTTAACTCTTACAGTTAGTCCAGCGTTTTGTAATATTGTTAAATCAGTTCTGCCACCTGCTGACGTCTTGCGTTGTTTACAAGCAGGATCAGGATACACAATAATAGATCTTTCAGGGTATCTTGATTGTATTTCTTTAACTAATTCTTCCGTGTTTGATGAATATATAACTATCTCATCAATAAAATTTATAACATTATTTTCTATTTGAAATACTGCGGCACTCATAGGATCAATGTTAAAATCCATACCTATATGTAATGTTGTGTCATTATCTTTTATCACTTTGACATTATCTTCTCGTTCAAAATTATAATAAATAGAACCTGCGTAGGTTTCAAATGTTGCTAAATATTCTTGTCTAAATGTTCTTTCATCTAGGTCTGATTTAGCTGATTCAACTTCTTCATCATCAACTTGACCACCATCTAATGTAGTAAATTGGAAACTTTCCCAATCCTTATCAACTCCGCCTTTACAATATAAATCATATGCCCAATTACCATAGCCTCTTGGTGTGCCTGTAAACATAGCACCACCTTTGCGATCTGATAAGGTAGCTCTCAAGACTTCATACCAAGCCTCACTAGCAATATCAGCAAACTCGTCCATTACTAAATAATCTAGTCCGACACCTCTTAAGGAATCATAAGACCTATCAGCACCTCTTAAGGCAATGACTGAACCATTAATTAAGTTAATAGATAAATCACTTTCATTGGTTTTTTTAATCCAATTTAATTCAGATAATCTTTCTTTTAATGCAGTCCAACATACTTGTTTAGCCTGTCTATAACTAGGGCATACAAACCAAACCTTTTTATCAGGTAATGAGGCGTGTTTAATAAGCTGTCTAATAGCTAAATGTGTTTTTCCGAATCTTCTGCCTGTTATTAATACTTTAAACCTAGCTTTGGATTTGACTACCTTTTTCTGGGGTTTGGTTAAGGGCATTTATTTTTATTGTTATATTAACTTTGCGACCTGCATAATTACTATTAAATATATATTCTTTTTCCTCAGTATCTTTTAAGGTGTTTATTGATTGATTTAAGAACTTATTAATATCTTCATTCATACTTTAAAACCTTTTTTCCAAGCCTGTAAACTCCAATATGCGGCACTTAAATTCTTTTGACCAGTAACTCTTTTTAGTATACCACCCATTCTAGCGTCAAATGATCTTTTTCTAGCAGGTATGTTCTTCTTAATGCTCATTTCCTTAGAACCGAAATTAACTTTCTTTACATTACCTGTTTTTTGATCTTTAACAAACACTTTAAACTTTTTAACATCACCTCTACTAGGTTTGTTTAGTTTAACTTCTCTGCCTTGATATTTTGCCATATTGTCAATTAATTAGTGTTTACTTGGCAACCCCAAGCGTGTACATAATAATCATTATGTTTAGTAACTTTTCCAGTCATTTTTCCGCTATCGTCATAAATATTTACATATTGTATTATATTTTTAATTTCCATAGCTTCGTATAACTCACTACAAGTTTTATCGATAGGTACTGTGTAAACAAGAGTACCAATACTTAAATATATAATTAATAAATATTCCATTAATCAATAAATGGTAAAGGCTGACTGTATATATTCTCATTAGGATTATCTGACTGACCTAACATATTCTTACCTAAAAAGATTTGCATAGTAACATTTCCGCCCTCTGCTGACTTCCATTGCATCTGTCTTAACCTTAATTTACTCTCGGCTCTCCCTTTTGTCAGAAATTCCGAATAACTCTTTTCAATTAAGTCTGCACTACAACCAAAGAACTCGCTAATTTCTCTATTATTACAGCCAAATCTTGCTAATGTTTGTATCTCTTTAGTGTCTATTTTATATTTTTTAGGTCTTGCCATATCTTCCTCTTTTTTAAACTGTTTGTATCAGTTCCGCTATTGCGTAATTTTAAATAGTTTTAAGCCATATTCATTTGGCTCTTGTTTAATATTTAGGTTATCTTTTTTTATTAGTCTATTATTTTTTTTAAACTTTGTGTAATCAACATAGTGATGCCATCTTCCAAATCTCCAAGTAATTCTAGAAACATCTGGGTGTAATTGTACTTGCATACGAGATTTAGGCATTGTACCTTCTTTAGAATAAAAAGCCTCTGTGTTACCACCTTTGATAGCTTGTGTTGTTATTTTTTCTTGTAAGAAAGCATTAAACTGTACTGTACACCAACCTGCTTTTAGCATCTGTAATGATAAATCTGTATCTTCGTTATATCTTCCACGCCATTTAAAAGGCATATCATTGCGTATTAAGTTACAACTATATATTCTAGTATTAACTGCAAATGGAGGAAATTTATTCGCATTTCTATCGGTTACAAACATACTGTATTGTGGCCCTGCCATAGCAATATTTTTATATCGTAAAACAAAATCTTCCATTACTTTAAATGGTGTACCATCATAACATTTAATTCTTTGATTTTTATTAAATCTAATAAACGATTTTATATTATCGTCCATAACCCAATGCCAATCATAACCATTATTAATAGAATGTTGCCAAGCAAAATTCCTTGCCGCACCTGGCCCCTTGCTTTTTGTATTTTCAAGATTATCGCAAGTATTGTAATTATCTTGATATGTTTTATCTAAAATTAATAATTTGTTTTCATCTATAACTTCTGCGTACTTATCATATTCTTGATCTTCAATAATAATACGATAGAAAACATTCATACTATCTAATGCTTTAGCAGTTAGCCTACTATCAGCACGACCTTTACTTGGAATATATAGGGGAAATTGTGGATTATTCTGTACCATATCCTTTGTCTTTTTTAACTTTTCTTGGTCTAAATGGAATATCTATAAATTTTGTTGCATCTGTATAGTCTTGACCAATTAATTTAAAGAACTTTTCTACAGCTTCTTTATTACCAAAGTTTATTATCAATCTTTTATATGGTGCTAGATTATCGTGATTAAATTCAGGCATATCTTGCCATTCTTCATCTGCATCTAACCATTTTGAATTTGTATTATCCCAATTTAAAATACTATCTAATTCGTTGTTGTTAAAACCTAATTTACTTAGTTCAAAATTATCTTTTATAAGATCTTGAAATTCATTGTGTAATAAATCGTAATCCCATTCAGAATATTGATTAGTTTTATTATCTGCAATGCGATAACCTTTAGCTTTATCTTCTGAAATGTTAGCAACTAATACTGGTACAGTATCTTCTTTAAGAATTTTTGCCGCTTCATACCTACTATGACCTGCAATAATAATATTGTTTTTATCGACTACTATAGGCTGTTGCCAACCAAATTCCTTTATAGAGTTAGCAACCTTTTCAATATCAATCTTTTTTCTAGGATTCTTTGTATAAGGTTTAATATCTGTTAATTTAAATTGTTTAATTTCCATATTACATAATCAGGATTATTTTTTTCAATTTCAGTATAATGTGTTGCCATACCATTTACAACATTTTCTTCGTTTTGACCATCTAATTGTCTGACGTAAAATATTGCGTGAAATAACTCGTGTTTGACTAAGTCGACAGCAATGCTACCACCATAATTAATTATATCTTTATCTAGGTATATTCTCATTGTTCGAGAATGAAACGATCCTTGCTGTTCAGCACATTCTTCAGAAATTTCACTTGGTATTTGTTCTAATGTTATTCTATAATGTGATAATCTAATAAATTCAGGTAATTTTATTTCTGTCTTTGCGTCTTTTTTCATTTTCAAGATTGAATTTATACTTAGTTAAGAATAAATGTAGCTTACAAACTACATAATAAATCATTTATTTTTTTTCTTTTTCTTTTTTTTCATTGGTCTGCCTACTTTAGACCCATAAGTTCCCTTACCTTTTGGCATAATATATCCTTATCTGTGAGTGGTTTGAATACACGAATGGTATTGTATAAAGTTATACCATAGTCTGTTTTGATAAGTCAACAATTAAATTGTATTTTTATCGAAAAAAACTTGAGCCTCGTCAATTGCTTCTCTAAACCTCTTGCCAAGATAAACTCTATCGACTTGATACATAGCTGAAGTTTCTTTTATAGTGTAATCTTGAACACAAATTCTATATAAAAAATTAGAAGCTAATTCACCTATATATTTGTTTAACTTTGATAGTCTATACATTGCGTCTATCCGGTCAGGTGCCATATCATTCCAACCGCTGATATCACCAACTTTATTGAAATTTGATGTATAATTACCTATGCGGCTTTGTTCCCATAACCTGCGTACTCTTAAAGCGGTATAATATTGCTGAATATTAATAGCTTTTTTTGACCGCAATATATCTAAAGAAGATTCAGACATATTTATCATCACTACTTTGCCTTGTCCTTTGGCTTTTTCTTCTTTAGTGCCAATAAACTTAGGTCTGATATTTCTGCGATCTTCTTTTTTTAAATCTTCCATACACAAAGTGTACAGTATTCGTTTAAAACTTTCTATTATATTTTTTCACCATCTATTAGACTAAAGGTAATTCTATTAGTTCCATTAGAATATTCTATTTCGTCCCAAGTACTTCCGACCATTACATAGTCTTTAGGAACAGTATTAAATTTTTTTCTAAAATATTGATCTGGTGTTTGTACAAAAGGTTTTGCAGTTAGTTTATCTTCATCTAGATATCTTTCACCATTTAGCCAAGTAATAAAATGTGGAATATAATTAAAGTCTTTAGTATTATCACAAAGTTCATTATATTTTTCAATAAGATCGCTTCTTTTAACTTTATTTCTTATCTTTAAATATTTATCTTGAGCTTTCTTTTTAGAGCCTTTTTTAGCCCTTAATTGATTCCATAAATCATTAAATTCGCTTATATATTCTTTACCTTTATTTGTTAATTTATTATGTTTCATATCACTTGATGTATCATTTGGCATATCTTGATAGTCGTCATAATGAGTTATAGTAATAATATTTGGTGTATCAGCAGGTGTATTACTTGGTGTATTTGTTGTAATTGTGTAATTCTCTTTTAATCTATCTAAAAATCTTTGTACTTTTGATCTATTCCAATTAAAGGCTTTTGCCATATAACCAATAGAACAACATAATTGTCCTCTTTTTAAAACTATTTCTTGATTTTGTATTCTATATCTTCGATCTGCAAAACTTGCTTCTAATAATATCCAAACAAATGCACCGATCTCGCAAAATGATCTGTCTTTTTTTTGTAATGCAGGGTGAGATAAAAGCCCTCTACCTATTTTGATGTAACCTCTCATAAACACTTTTCCTTTCCTTTAAGTATTCTATATGTTCCTTTGTAATTTTCTTACAAGGACTGTTAATTGCATAAAATATAGCAAATTCATAGGGATTGATATTAAATTTTTTATAAAATGTTAATTCACCAATATCTGTTTGCATTTTGTGATAATAATAATTAAAAGGTAAAACGCAATAATCACTTGGTTTTAAACCTGTACCACCATCACTTAGTATTCTTATATGACAAGCCTGTGATTCATACTGTTGACTTATAAGACAAGCCTTTTTTCTTATATAATTAAGATGTTTAATAGATCTATACATTTTTAAGTAGGGCATAGCAGAAAGGACTTAACTTGGAGGAAAAGAAACTATGCCCTAAAAAACACTTTAAATTAGCCAAAAAATAATGTCAATAAATAGTTTACAGATATACATAAACACTATTAAATATATCATATTAACAAATCTTGGAGGATTAAATGACAACATTAACTAAACTAGAAAAAAACTTAATAGAAGAAGCTATCAAAGGTACTGATGGATCTAACTCTTTTTTATTTTGTACTGCTTTACAAATTGGAAATAAATTAGGTTGGACTGCTAACCAAACTAAAGGTGTATATGGATCATTAGAAAAGAAAAATATAATTTCAATGACTGATTGTATGCTTGAGGGTGGTATCGGTCAATCTGATGACAGAATAGCATATTGGTCTATGAATGTTCAAAGTGATGATGGAGAAAAATTTGAACCTTACAAAGACACAATAGAAAAAATGGAAAAATATCTAGCAGAAAGGGAGGTGGCGTAAGCCACCTTGAAAGGATTAATTATGTCAAAATACGATTTAGAAAAAACTTCTGCAATAGCAAATAAAGTTATTGCACTAATGCAAAATAATAACGAGGAATGGTTTAAACCTTTTACTGGTGATTCAAAATATGGATTAGGTGTATTTCCTAGAAATATAAAAGGCAATACTTATAGCGGTATGAATTTATTTATACTACTTCTTGAAAACTACCAATATAAACAAAATACTTGGATCACTTACAAAAAGACTAAAGAACTAGGTGGTCAAATTATTAAAGGTCAAAAAGGTACACAGATTAAATTCTGTGGCAACATTTCTAAAAAAGATAGTAATGGTGCTGACGAAGATTACTTTGTAAATAAATGGTACACTGTTTTTAATTTAGATCAAACTAACTTAGAAGAAATTAAGCCTGAACTATTTCAAAACAATGAAAATGAAATGCCTTTAGATTTAATTCAAAGAGATCAAGCTGTTGATTTATTTATTAAAAATACAGACGCTCACATAGTTCATAATAAAACAGGAAAATGTTTTTATGTACCTAGTAAAGATATGATTAATATGTCGCCTTTAGATACTTGGCAATCACAGGCAGATATATCTAAGGAAACTTTTTATTATTCAACTTTATTACACGAGCTAACTCATTGGACAGGTCATAAAGATAGACTTGCTAGAGATATTAATAATGGTTTTGGTACTAGTGCTTATGCGTTTGAAGAATTAGTCGCAGAGTTAGGGTCAGCAATACTTTGTGGTATGTTAGGTGTTTCTAAACAGCCTATGGCTAATCACGCACAATATCTCAATAATTGGATAACAGGTTTAAAAGAGCAACCACACTTACTTTTAAAAGCCTGTACTCAATCACAAAGAGCATATTCATTTTTAAAAGATTTACAATCAAATGAAAAAAGGGAGGTAGCGTAATGACAATACAGTTAGAACCGCAATGGAAATATAGAAATAGTGAAGATAAAGAATCAAACTTTACAAGATGGTGGCGTTGGAATACAGATGAGAAAAAACGACTACCAATTAAACCTTATACTGAACAAGAGGCTAGATTAGTATTTGATGAAGTTATATTTCCTAGATTAACGGAGGCTGATTATGAAAAGTAAAGTATATTATGATCTTATGTATGAGATCGACCAAGATAAAGACCAAAGAACAGTCAAAGAATACTTAAAATTTTTTGAATATATAACTAAATTTATTAGGAGTTTATAATGAAAAAACATAGAAAAAAAGCAACACCGCAAGAAAATGGTTGGAAGTATTTTTCAATCAACTTAGATCTTATAGAACATAAAATAGTCAGAAAACAAATGGATTTATTGAGTGAATATACAGGCAAAACTAAGAAACAGTTGTTTAAAGAAATGTTAAGTGAAAGAATAAATAAAGAAATTAATGGAGGTTTTTATGAAAAAGTTAATCCTATGCATTTTAATGCTTAGTATCACAGCTTGTGCTTCAACACCTGTTATTGATAGTAGAGGTGGTAGTGGCAACATAGCTCACGATGCAGAAAGACAACACGACGATTTATATACTTGTTTAGCCATAGCTGATGATAATACCAATGATTTATTAGAGGTTACCAAGAAAGGTTATAATTGGGTGCTTAGACCTAGAACATTATGGTTAATGCCTGAACTAAAGGATAAGAAAAAAGAAATTATAACAGCTTGTATGAAAGGAAGAGGATTTAGTATCCTTACTTGGAAATAATTATGACTAGAGATAGAATAGTATTTTATTGTAAAAAATGTGATGAGCCTTGCAAGAGTGACCAAATAAACGAGGATATGGTTTGTATAGATTGCCAAGATTTATTTATTGAATTAGGTGAATCAGATGAATAACTACTTTACACCTTGGGGGAAAAAGGTAATATTAATAATAATTGGAGGAATAATATGTCTATACTTACTGATGTAAACTATCGCCATTCGGCAGGTAGTATTAATGGCTTTGTAGATAATTCACAAATAGAAATAGCTAAAAGAATTTTCAAAATAAGACAACTAGCAAATGATAATATGATACGAGGTAATGTTAGTGAACACATTGCAAGATTTATATTAGCTAGAGATCCTGATGAAGCTACCTTGTTAAAATATACAGATAAAAAATGGGAAGAATATAAAGGGCAAACGAATGAGGCTAAATTATTTGCTTTGGAATGTGGTAAACAATTTGCTATTTGCTTAGAAGAACTGCAATTAAAAAGACCTCAAATATATCAAGAAGTATTCACAAAACATATTGAGGGATACAAGTTCAATTCAATAGGTTATGGTGATTTTACCTATACTAATTCAGACAAAGAACCTATTTTAACAGTAGATTTAAAAAGCACAGCACGAGTACCAAGTGGAATAGATACTGTAGCAACAAATCATATTAGGCAACAAGCCTATTATTGGGGATTAAGTGGTAAGAAAAGGCGTTTTTCGCTTTTATATGCTTCAAATAAAAAGTATAACTATATAGAAATACCACAATCAAGATTAGAAGAAGATTGGGAAATAATGTTAAAAAACCAAAGATGGATTGAACGCATAGATAGTATGTGTTATTCCAAGCAAGATTGGTTAGATATGTTTCCTTTTCCTGACACTAATACTTTCTACTATAAAGATAGTGGGGATTTTCAACAACGAATAATAACTCTCTTGAAAGGAGAACAAAATGCAGACAATTAATTGTGAAATTACTAAAGTCTTTGACGCTAACGAAAAAGGTATAGGCTTTGCCCTTAAACCTGATGTAGCTAGTGAAGAAATAAAAAACTTAACTAAATGGAATCCTAAGTTTTCAAATATAACTACTACTTGGTGGCTTAATCAAAAACCACAACCGAAGTGGTTAATTGAGGGTACTAAAATTAAATTTAGTTGGTATGAAAAGAATGGTTATTTAAATATAGATCAAGCTAGTGTTGAGGTCGTTCATAACGAGGGTATTGAACTTGAAGATATTGAAGATGATCTAGACGATAGCTTTGATACCGATCTACTTGAAGCAGAAGCATTAAAAGATTTAGAACAAAATGATAAATCTAATGTTACTAAACTTAAACCTAAAGCAGTAAATAATAATATTAATTCTAAAAAATTATCAAAGATACAAGAATTAACTGATAATTATGGTGATGTATTTAAGATAGTTAATGCACACCCTAACTTAGTGTCGTTACCCTTAGAAGAAAAAACTAAGATAACAACTCATATAAATATAACTTTATCGCAACAAGGTTATTAACATATTTAATGTAATCTCATTTTTACATTAATAGAGTGGCAGGTGTTTTAGAACCTCCAAGTTTCCCCCCACACTTGCTACTCGCAATAAGGAGATTTATATGGACGAATTAACAATTTTAAAAAGTAAGTCTTATGATATTTGCATTAACGCAAGGCTATCAAAGACAGGTGTTGAATCTTTATTAAGGCAACGAGAAAGATTAAAGAGTCTACTATTTGTAGAGTATAGAAAAAAATGCTCGTCAGATAAAATGGCTGAACATTTATCAAAGGCTGATTATCGTTTACAAGATTTAGATGAAAAAATTAATACAGCTGATAAAGAGTATGCAAATAATTGGGGTCGTAAAGAGGCTCATATGTTAGAATGTGAAATTACTAGATCAGAAATAGCAACGAAAAGGGAGGAACTAAAAAATGGTATCTAAAAAATTAATACTTGATAGACCTATTTGGAATGGTGGTGAAAGGTATGTAGGCATAGCAACTTACAGGCTACGAGATAACAGTTTAAGAGTTAGTTGTAGATATAGAAATAAAAGCGGCAATCCAATATGGCAAGGTGAATTATTAGTAACAAAAAGATTTGCCGAGAAGTTCAGCACTAAAGAATATAAAACTAAAGGTGGTCAACCTTTTAAGGTGTATTTAATACCCCTAGACGATTTAATAGAATTTAACGATATGTTGAATGATAAGCTAAAAGCTCATCAATCTGTGACTAGCAGTACATATACAAAGGAAGAAATTAATAATTTACTTCTTAAAGACGCAAATATAAGAAAAATAGTTGAAATGTATCCCAACTGTCAAATAGATCCTGCTTAATATAGCTGAATAGCGTTTAAACGCCTATATCTCTTAAATTAAAGCAATTTCTTATTTATAGACTGCTAGTATTACTTAACCTTAAAATAGCTCTAAAACAGCTTAATTAACAGCATTAATGTTCTATTAATGTTCTTTACTTTAAAATTATTTTGTAATTTATTTATTTTTTTTGTTTACAACTTTTTTTAAGCACTATAAATTTAAATCAACAACAACATTACTTGGAGGTAAAAATGATTAATAAAAAAACAATATCAATAGAAGAATACATAACAAAAACTTACAGCAAAAATCAAGAAAATTGTAATGATGATTATGGTTGTGTTTTATGTGGTAAAAAAATAACAAAATCAGCTAAATATTTTGTTATTTGCTCAATGAATCAACATAATGTTTATACTAAAAAAGATGTACTAGAATTAGGTTATAGTTTTATAGAAAAAAACGATAGTGGTTTTATGCACTGTTATCCAATAGGAAACGATTGTTATAGAAAATATGTTAAAGGCAATGAAGTTTTAGAAAGTGTTGTATTTAAACAATTTGCTGTAAGTTTTTGTGGCGAATCATTTAGGGAGGAAAAATAATGTATATAAATAATAAAAAAAGAAAACTAGATTCAAGAGATTTAGATACTGTAGCTAATGCAGAATATTTCACTTGTATTTATTATAAAACAAAAAATAGATCATTAAGATCAGAACATAAAACTTATAAAGAAGCATATTTAAATGCACTAGTTATGTTGTACAACAGTACAAGGGTAGGTGGTCAGGATTTAGATAAATGTAAATTTATGTTTTATGCTGTTCAGGGTACTAGTCAATGTCATATAGGAGGGTTAAAATAATGGAAGCACTATTATATTATTTCTTACTACCAACTC
>Ga0209383_1000995_pt1 | contig 18522 bp, 22 predicted proteins | sample CoawatmetaG02DNA_FD_187510 | JGI IMG/M metagenome (GOLD analysis project Ga0209383, IMG submission 187510) | Marine microbial communities from the West Antarctic Peninsula - Coastal water metaG029-DNA (SPAdes) (version 2) | ecosystem: Environmental > Aquatic > Marine > Coastal ... | reverse complement strand
CTAGAGATCAACCTAGAGATCAACCTAGAGATCAACCTAGAGATCAACCTAGAGATCAACCTAGAGATCAACCTAGAGATCAACCTAGAGATCAACCTAGAGATCAACCTAGAGACAACCTAGGAGAGACACCCGTAACACGGGACTTGTAGGACAGCCTTAAATCTTTTTTGTGTTTTTTGTTTGTTTTTTACTCCCGGCTCGGTAACAGTGCTGACGCTATGCAAAACGAACACGAAACAAAAAGAGAACGATCTGCGCGAAAGCTGGTGGAAACTGGGTCTGTGATTACATTCGCTATTGTTATCCCGCTTTTCCTCTTGGCCGTCTCTCAGTGGCTGATAATCGCGCTATCCTCCTAATAATCTCATGACAACAAAAACGAAAACGACAAAAAGAGCCTCAAGATCTCGGAATTACTACGCGATTGAATGGAGCATGGGCCGCGCGGTCTGTGCCAATAAAGGAGATCGCTGCGGTGCGAGTTATCATTCATTCCCGAGTCACACCGCCCGGGATATCTGGTGCTCCGAAGGCGGCGATTTTATCACCTCTCCGCGTTATAGGGAGGGCGTGTTGTCCACTGACACCGAGTTAAAACGCCACATGCGCAACCGCTAAAACAGATCTCATCATTAACCAAAAAAACACAAAAACAGAATGAAAACGACAATAGTTAAAATCAACAAAGACTCGATTGGCTCCGCAGAGAGATCCGCTTGGATAGCAGGGCGGGACCGTTTCGAACGCGCCGCAGCGATAAATGAGACGGAAACCCCGAAAGAAGCCAAGCGCAAACTCGGAGCCAATCGAGGAAAAACTCGATTATGGTTAGAAGGCAAGATCTTGAGCGCGAAAGGCTGGAAGGCTGGAGATCGTTTCACGGTTGCTTACGTGGATGGGGCGGTCACTTACGTAAAAGATCCGAACGGAGCGCGAAAGGTCGCAGGAACCAGCGCCAGACCAATAATTGACACAAACACAGACAAACTCTCTACGGCACTGAATGCTATGACGGGCGAATTTGTTAATGTTTCGAGTCTTTCAGCCTCCATTACCATCCAAAAAGCCTAATACTACTAACATGAAAACAAAAATGAAACCAAACAAAACCGCCGCCGCCTCCTCCTACCTTAAAAGCTGCAACGCTCGCCGGGACCGTCAACGTCAACGCAAACAAGAGAGAATCGACCTAGGTGTTATAATCCTCGGCTTCCTTCTCCTGATGGCTTTGCTTTACGCCCTAGGCGGACCTGCTTCCGCTGTTCGCTCAGTTCTTGAGCTCGTTCCCATTAAGTAATCGTTATGCAAACAAAAGAACGCCCCCCGGGAGATTTCATCTTTGGCATTATTAACCATCTCGGTGAACATCACGATATCACGGTAGACAGTGAGATTTTCGAGGCCTACAAAACCTCGGCGTATCGTGTCCTGTATCTACACGCTCACAATAGACAATACACCCATGGACAACCATTTGAGATATTAACAAGATCTTGGTGCGAGCGTTAATTCCCTTGAATCCCTCCCGTGTAAAAAGCGTGGGGGATTCTGTGGAGTTATTATGAAACACTCCGATTATGAAAACAAAAACGAAAACACCACAGAGAAGCATTACGCAAGAGCACTCGATCCTTGTGATCGAAGAGATCGAAAGAGTCGTTAAAGGCGATTCCTACGCTTTAGCTTGCCGCGCGTTCGACATTGACACGCAAAAAAAAGTTAAGGTTCTGTTGAATTTTGACTTTAAAGAGCTGCTTTATGTCGTCGCGACAGGGGAAACCTACTCGGACACATTGAGCGAAGGAAAGGAGGAATCGCAGTGAGTCAAACACGCATTACGCAAGCCCAGCTCGTAAACGCTGTCGCTTTATTGAATGACGTTGCGAAGCTCCCTGCGGAGCCGTGGACGGACGGAAAAGCCAATATTGGAAACTACCACCTTTCCCGAGCGTATGGCGGTAATATTCTCCACGAAATGACCAACACAAGCGGCGCGTGTCGCGATACATTCCGCTGTGGCTACATCCCGGCGCGTGAGTTATTTTATCGCATACACGCGTTTCTGGATGGGATTCTCGAAGGCTATAGAATCAGCGCGCGAAAGGATGATGAATAAACTAGAGGAACTTCTGTGGTTCAGTTGCTTCCTTTGCTTCCTTTGCCTTGCGTGGCTCCTTTTTAGCGAGCAACCGTAAACCCTACAAACCCCGCCTTTCCTTAGGTTTACCCTGGGGGATTGGTGGGGTTTTTTTTTGTGGGTGTCCTGTGGGGAATAATGGGAAAAGGGAAGGAAAAAACATCCTTGACACACTCCAAGTTTTCCCGTAATCGTTGGGCATGGCTCAAAAAACACTACAAGAATTGTTTGAAACTACCTATGTCAATCGTTGGGCGGGAAAAGCGCGGATGGAGGTTGAGCGTCGCAACATTGATTTCTGGCTGAAGCATTTGCCGAAAACGCCAAGGGGTCTCAAGTTGGAGGTTATTGACAAAGTCATCCGCAAGGAGGTGTTAAAAGGTAACAAACCTTCGACCATCAACAGCAAGCTTCAGACCCTCAAGACATGCTTAGACTTCACCCGGGAGAGAGGAATGCACGAAGTGAGTTTCAAGGTTCCCCGCCTCAAGCAGCCGTCTAACGCTCGCATGGGTTTCTTCAGTGCGGAGGACCAGGAAAAGATTGAAAGCTTAATAAACGATGACGGTTTTCGCCTCTTCTTCATTTGGTCCATTGAAACTGGCCTTCGTCCCTCGGAATCGTTGGGCCTAAACTTTAAGATGATTCGCCGTGATCCTATCGTTGGGCCGGTCATTGATATTTTAAGGACTAAGAACGGGGAGTCCCGGACCATCCCTTTGACAAGGAAAGCTCTTGCAGCTCTTGAGACGGTGGGGGAGTGGAAGCGATACAGTTTGTATCACATAACAAGGGAGTGGGCAAGGTTACGCCGAAAAGACCCGGAGCTACTCAACAAGTTCGTCTTCTACACCTGTCGCCACACATGTGCCACTCGTTTACTGTCCAAGGGTGTTAACATTAAGGTTGTCCAATCTTGGATGGGTCACAAGGACATCAACATGACGTTACGCTACGCCAAGCTCGTTCCGTCAGATTTAGCCGCTGCCCGTGACATCCTTGAACAATAACAAAAAACAAAACCATGAAACCTTTACTTTTAGCAACGGAGTCGTTCCGCCGAGCAAACATTAAAACCATGTATCGCGCTAGTATTGCCCTAGCGTTGGTCATGAGTCCGGGGGTCACCACGAAACAGCTTGCCGGATTAATGCAAACTAGCCCAGAAGCAATCTTTGCTGTCGTTCGGGACTTCGTGAAGTTTAACCTCGCTCACACTGACAAGGTCCACCACGCCAACGGACGCTCAAAAGCGACCAAGGTGTATCCAACGCCTTACCTAAAGGATGTTATTGCCGGAATTAAAAACGAACTTGTGAACCTATGAAAATTGACCAAAAGTATTTAACTCACAGGGAACAGATAAAAATCAAGATCTTGGACGATGAGTGCTTGATGTTAACCAACAGGATTGATAGAATTGTCAGGAAGCGAGAGAACTTAATGCGTAAACGCGCACAAATTCTTTTGGTAAAGGGACTAGAGTCGTAAGAAAACTACGGACACGGTTACTGTTTTTCCGTCATTGAACACCCTTTACCAAAACTTCCAAAATGGACCAACGCGAATTAAACCAAGAGATGATAGATCTCGGGGTTGAACGTTACAGGAAGAACCGCTCCGATACACCGGGTTCCTTGACCAACGCTGGTCGTCGTATTTCTCGGGACGGAGTTGAGCCGGTGGTGCTTGGGATTACTGAGTTGTTACCAAAGGTAAAGGCAATCAAAAACAAATCGCAGTGGCAAAAGTGCCTGTGTGCGATAAAGCCCACCGAATTCCGACCGATGGCATTAATTGCCGTCAAATCAACCTTGGATGTCCTTGACGAAGCCCGAAGCTATGCAAGCGTCTGTTTTAAACTCGGACGAGCAGTGGAAGACCAGCTCCTATCGGATTTCCTCATTCGAAACCACGACTTTGGGTCGCGCCTAGTAAAGCGAATGCAAGACTTGGCAGGTCGTGGACCTATTGTCCAAAGCAACTACTTACACAAGACGGCCCGAAACGAGGACATGGATTGGGACGACTGGACACGCCGAGATCGTGTGTCATGTGGTTCGATGTTGTTAGAAATTGTCCACGATCGCACGGGCTTAATTAATTTTACCGACAAGGCGCACCGCAAGCGCAAACACTACAAGCCTATGCGTATGGTGGAGATCTCCGAACTCACCCGCGAATGGATTAACGACTACGATACCTACCGCGAGTTGTTGTTACCTTTTTGGCTACCGATGGTGGAAAGTCCCGAGCCTTGGACCAAGGTGTTTGGTGGTGGCTACGGCATTCACGAAAACAGTGGGTTACCGGTGCTTCCGTTCATTCGTTGCTCGGATCGGAATGTTTTACGCACCGCTTTGGACATGCCGAAGGTCTACAATGCGGTTAACCTAATTCAAGAAACACCTTACGCTGTTAACAACAAGGTCTTGGATGTCCTTGAATGGGCTTGGGAAAAGGATTTACAAATTGGATTACCACCCCGGAACGACATTGTTTTACCGGAATGGCCGGGGGATCACCTCTCCGTTGAAGAGACTCGAAACTGGCGCGACGACAAGCGGGAGCTGAGTGGTTATAACGTAGCCTTGAGGTCGAAACGGATTCTGATCTCAAAAATTTTGATGTTATCCCGGAAGTTCCGCAACGCTCGTTTGTTCATGCCGTCGAGCTGTGATTTTAGAGGACGGATATACCAGGTTCCAAGTTACCTTAACTACCAAGGGCCAGATCACTGTCGCGGGTTGTTGAAGTTTCACAGGGGAATGCCTATAAAGAGCGACGACGACCTAAGGTGGTTGGGAATTCACGGGGCAAACTGTTTCGGTAACGATAAATGTTCTTTTGAGAAACGCCTTCAATGGGCTGATGATTTTACCAAGGATGCGATAAAGATTGCCAACGACCCCAAAGGAAACAGGGAGTGGACGAAAGCCGACGAGCCTTGGCAAGCCCTAGCGTGGTGTTTCGAGTGGGCTGAGTATCACACCAAGCGCTCCAAGAATTTTCGGACTCACCTACCGTGTGCAATGGACGCAACCAACTCGGGTCTTCAGTTGTTGTCGTTATTAAGTCGCGATGAGGAAGGTTGTTTTGCCACGAATGTATCGCCCACTGAAGTTCCGCAAGACATTTATCGGTTGGTTTCGGACCACACCTTAGCCCAGCTAAAGGTCCACGCGTCGGAGGGAAGAGACTACGCTCGGCTTTGGGTGGAGTTTGGGATGGACAGGAAGATGTCCAAGAGGCCGGTCATGTGTTACAGCTATGGGTTAACACCTTACTCGAACCGGAACTATGTAGCTGAGTGGTATGACACAACTCGACGCGAGCGTGGGATGGACTGTGTATTTGGGCGTAGCCATATGTATCCAGCCATTAAATATCTTGGTGACCTTCTTTGGGACAGCATTGAGACGATTCTTACGAAGCCGAAACAAGTGATGGACTGGTTCCAAGACACCGCTCGCCTGATGACCAAGCAGGATTTACCATTAACTTGGGTGAGTCCGAGCGGCTTTAAAGTTTCGCAGGACTACCGCAAACAGGTCAGTCAAAAGGTAAAAACCTGGTTGAACGGATCACTAACCTCAGTGCGTTTTCAAGATTCGACGGATGACTTGGACTCGCGGAAGCAAAGCAACGGAGTGGCCCCGAATGTAATTCACAGTCTCGATGCCGCCGGGTTAGTGTTAACCGTAAACGAAAGCTGGAAGCGTGGGATTTATGATTTCGCCATGATACACGACAGCTTCGCCACCCACAGTAACAACTGCGAGACCCTTGCTGCGTCCCTACGTGACAGCTTTTCCGAGATGTTTGCGAAAGATATCCTTGCGGACCTTGCGTCACAATGGCAAAAGGAGAGTTGCGAGGAGTTACCGTCTCTTCCTGACTACGGAAACTTTGATGTTACCACCTTGCGTAACTCCCAATACTTTTTCAGTTGAACAATACTGAGAAAAACAAAACCAAAACCTAATAAAATGAAACAACTGACCACGCCAATCGGCACCGCAATGTATCCTAAGCTTAACACCCCGGATACCAAGTTTAACGCTGACGGAGTTTACTCTGTAAAGCTTATCCTTTCGAAGGACGACTATGAAACCCTTGAGGCGACCATTAACCCTTGGTTCGAAAAGGAATACGAACGATTAGTCAAAGAATCTGGTAAAAAGAAGTTGATGCGAAGCCAGAAGCTGCCGTTAAAAGTTAACGACGACAACGAGTATGAACTTTTCGCGAAGCAGGTAGCCCAACGCGAGACCAGTAAAGGATTGTTGACATTTGCGGTAGCACTATTTGATTCGGCTGGGAAAAAATTAGATAACCCACCCAATATTGGTTCTGGTTCCAAGATGCGTCTCGGCGTGGAGCCATCAGCCTACTTTACTCCGATGCTTGGCGTTGGATACACCCTCCGCTTGAAGGCTGTACAGGTTATTGAGCTGAAGGAATACGAGGGCGGCTCGGGTGGCTTTGCATTCGACGCTGAAGAAGGAGGCTTTGTGTCCGAGGATCTTGGTGCTGCATTTGAACCTGACACCACCAAGAATGCCTCGATTCCGTTCTAAATTTGAACAACGCTTGTCCCTTGCAATGAAAAAAGCAGGGGTCAAGTTTACCTACGAGTCCCTTCGTCTCAAGTATGTTAAGAACCACCACTACACCCCGGATTTTATCTTGGATAATGGTGTTATTCTTGAAGCTAAGGGTCGCTTCATGTCCTCAGACAGGGCAAAGCACTTGTTGATTCAAGCCCAACACCCAGACTTGGACATTCGCTTTGTTTTTATGCGAGCAAGTAACACCTTGAACAAGCGGAGTAAGACTACGTATGGAGATTGGTGTGACAAGCATGGCATTCCTTGGTGCGAGAAGTCCATACCGAGGTCATGGTTTGAGTAACGAATAATAAAACAAAAAAAAACAGAAGATGTATATCGCCATTCATCAGCCTTGTGAGAGCTGTGGTGCGTCGGATGCGTTGTGCGTTAACGAAGACCTGTCTACTTTCTGTCATTCGTGCAGTAACTATGACCGCTCCACCGTAATCGTTGAACAAACTGCACCTAATAATCTTCCGACTACCACTATGAAAATAACAAAACCATTACACACTACCTCCGAGGACTTCTTGGATGGACGATATAGTGACATACCTGCGCGACATATAACACTCGATACTTGCAAGCGAATGCGCTACCGCATTGGTGAGTTTAACGGACGGGCTTGTCACATTGCGGACTACTACGACGACGACCGGAAGCTTCAAGGACAGAAGTTACGGTTCGAAGGCAAGCAGTTCATGATACTTGGTAACATTTCTGATCGCTTTTACGGACAACACCTACACCCAATGGGAGGAAGGAAGCTGGTTGTTACCGAAGGAGAAGTAGATGCCTTGAGTGTCAGTCAAATACAAGAGAACAAGTATGCTTGCGTCTCAGTTCCCACGGGAGCAACCAGTGCCGCCAAGGTATTTAAAAAGAATCTTAAGTGGCTGTCGTTATGGGATGAAGTTATTCTCATGTTCGACGAAGATGATCCTGGACGTAAAGCGGTGGAGGAGGTTGTTAGTATTCTTCCGAACGGTAAGGCCAAGGTCGCTAGACTACCGTTAAAGGATGCGAACGAGTGCTTAGTCAACAAGCGAAGCAAGGATGTGATACATGCCATATTCCAAGCGAACGCATGGAGACCTGATGCGATTGTTTCGGGAACAGAAATCCACGACCGGGTAACAAACCCAAAGAACACCGAAAGCATTTCCTACCCGTTCGATGGGTTGAATGAAATGACAAGAGGGATTCGCAAAGGGGAGATCGTTACGTTCTGTGCCGGGTCCGGTATAGGTAAGTCCCAAGTCTGTCGTATCATTGCCCACCACATTCTCACCACCACGGAGTGTTCCGTAGGATACATAGCCTTGGAGGAATCCATTGAGCGCACGGCGTTAGGTATTGTAGGTCTTGAGATGGGTAAGCTTCTTCACCTCGACCCAGAAATAAACTACGCTGACACGAACTTCGATGAAGCTTATATTAACACAGTCGGTTCAGGACGGATGTGGCTATACGACCATTGGGGTTCACTTGATGCAGAGCGGTTGTTATCGCACGTAATGCACATGGCAAAGGCGTTGGATGTCGAGTATGTTATTCTTGATCACATTTCTATTGTTGTCAGTGGGATGCAAGACGGAGATGAAAGACGGATGATTGATAATGTTATGACCAAGCTTCGTGGTTTGGTAGAGGAATGTGGCATCGCATTGATACTGGTTTCCCACCTTAAGCGCCCCTCGGAAGGACGGGGTCACGAAGAAGGAAGTAAGACTTCGCTTGCTCACCTTAGGGGATCAGCGGCTATAGCACAGCTCTCCGACATGGTCATAGGATTGGAACGAAACCAACAAGACCTTGAGCATAAGCATGTTACAACGGTTCGGGTTCTAAAGAATAGGTTCTCCGGTGACACAGGGGTGGCGACTAACCTTGCTTTTAATACTGTCACGGGTCGTATGAGTGAGTATAGTTTTGAATCTTTATGAAAGTCTTAATAGCGTGTGAGTTCTCTGGTGTCGTTCGAGATGCGTTCATTAAGCGTGGACATGATGCGGTTAGCTGCGACATACTTCCTAGTGAATCTCCTGGTCCCCACCACACGGGGGATGTTAGTGAATTGTTAAACCAAAGATTTGATTTGATGATCGCTCACCCACCTTGCACCTACCTAGCTAACTCAGGAGTTAAACATCTACACACTGACCCCAGTCGTTGGTTTAAATTGTTTGAGGCCGCAGAGTTCTTCAAGACATTACTAAACGCTCCTCACATCAAGCACATCGCAGTCGAGAACCCTATCATGCACCACTACGCTCGGGAGATCATCGGCCAACGACAGTCACAGATTGTGCAGCCTTGGATGTTCGGTCACATGGAAAGTAAGGGGACAGGGTTTTGGTTGAAAAATTTACCGCCACTTTTTGAAACTATGAATGTAAAGCAAGCGATGCAACAGCTTCCCAAAAAAGACACACACAAAGTCCACTATGCCTCACCGGGTAAAGATAGGTGGAAGAACAGATCGGTCACATGCCAAGGCATTGCGGATGCTATGGCTGAACAGTGGGGTGATTATATTTCAATGGCTAGCTAGCCCGAAAACTCCTCCTTGGAACGAGGTAACACTAATCCTGACAGCCGGGAACAGACCGGCACTGCTTTACCTTACAGACACAATGAAAAAACATAAGATATTATTCTTCGACATAGAGACTAACGCAATTGACTTCTGGCCGACCTTGGAAGGCTTAAAGGATCTGCACTGCATCTCTATCTTCGACCCACTCACCGCTAAGATGCACTCGTTCAGCTCCAACGCTAACAACCTTGATGAAGGGGTAGCCATGCTGAATGACAGTCACAACATCACCGGACACAACGCCATTAACTTTGATGCACCCGCACTCCGCAAGTTAGGCTATGACATAACACCCCGCATCGTAGACACCAAGGTTATGTCGAGCGTCATCCACCCAGATCTCTTCACGGAGGACTGTCGAAGAGGCGACGAATACCCAAAGAACCTAAGAGGTAGTCATAGTTTGAAGGCATGGGGTCTCCGCTTGGGGAATGAAAAGGACGACCACGGTTCCACTGAGGACTGGACTAAATGGTCCAAGGAAATGCAAGACTACTGCGAGCAAGATGTTCATGTGGTAGTAGATTTGTTCTATCATTTTATGGAAGGGAAACCCTCTTCTGATATGTTATTTCTGGAGCATGACTTTGCGCTATTGATGACCGAGCAGGAGATGAACGGTTGGCCCTTTGACATAGAGAAAGCTAACGCGCTGACCGAAGAACTCATGGCTCGACGGGCTGAACTCCGTGACGAGTTACAAGACATGTTCCCCTCAACCACAGAGGAGATGAAGACCCCGATGGGGTGGACTGTTGAGGTAAAAGGAAAGACCTACACGGCTGCAACCAAGGGTGGACTCAAGCTAGTCCTCAAGGAAAAGAAGTTAAAGCAAGTGCTGGCTGACAAAGCCGTAAAGACTGGTAACAAAACCAAGACCACGCCGTTCAACCCTAACAGCCGGGACCAGATCTCAGAACGCTTGATGAAGATGGGGTGGAAACCCGAAGCTTACGAAGGAAAGAGACCGAAGATTGATGAGGCTGTGTTGAAAGGGATCGACTCACCGGAGGCCCGGATGTTATTGGAATACCTCCTACTAAGTAAACGCTTAGGTCAAGTGGCAGAAGGAAAACAGGCGTGGTTGAAGTTAGTAAGAGATGGACGTATCCATGGAGAAGTTAACACCAATGGAGCAGTCAGTGGTCGATGCACTCACAGTAAACCAAATGTTTCCCAAGTCCCGGCATCTCGCGCCACCTATGGGAACCAATGCCGTGAGTTATTTCACGCTCCCGAAGGCAAGGTGTTAGTAGGAGTGGATGCAAGTGGGTTAGAACTCAGATGCCTTGCCGCCTTCTTACATCCTTATGACAATGGAGAGTATGCTCGAACAGTTGTTGATGGAGACATTCACACCGCCAACCAAAAGGCAGCAGGTCTTCCAACCAGGGACCACGCTAAGACCTTTATCTATGCGTTCCTTTACGGAAGCGGCGACCAGAACCTAGGTAAACTGGTAGGTGGCAGTAGACGGGAAGGGAAAATACTGAAGGAAACATTCATGAAAAAGATTCCTGCCATTCAGAAACTTAAGAAGGCGATTGAGAAGTCTCTTCAAGGTAAGCAATGGCTAGGAGGTTTAGACGGAAGGAGACTTCCTGTTCGCTCCAGTCACTCGGCTTTGAATTTGTTATTACAATCAGCAGGTGCTGTCATTATGAAGAAAGCCTTGGTAATTTTCCACCACGATGCCCCTCATCCGTTTGAGCTTCACGGTAACATCCACGATGAGGTTCAGTTCAGTTGTCTGGAGGAACACGCTGACACCTTAGGTAAGTTATTCTGTGCATCATTGACGAAGGCAGGAAAACAACTTAAGTTCCAATGTCCTCTCGATGGGGAATACCGTATTGGAAAGACTTGGAAAGACACACACTAAAACGATTTATGAAAAATGATAGAATAATTCCACAAACCCTCAGAATAAGCACACTGGACTACTTCGCAGGACAAGCCTTAAACGCATTGATACAGAAAGTAGACTATGAGATGGATGATGACACTGAAAGCCAGATAACAAAAAGCGCCTATGTCTTTGCACATGAAATGCTCAGGTCACGCTCGGAGGCGATTGAATTCCTAAACGAGTGTGGATACACCTACGAGAAACTAGACCCATATAGCTAACATGAAAAAGAAAATATACATTGATGGAGACATGCTTCTGTATCGCGCAGCCTTTGCTGCTGAGAAGGAGTTCAAATGGGACGACGACATCTTCACAGTTCACTCGGACTTCTCGGATCTTAAGGACTCCTTTATCATGGTGACCGATTGCATCTGTGAGATCTTGGATGCCTATGAGGATAACGGTGATGAGATCACGATGGTGTTCTCGGATCGATACACGTTTCGACATGAGATTAATCCTCTTTATAAAGCGCACCGAAGAGAAAAGAGAACTCCCCTTGGACTCGGAGCATTGCGCGACTGGGCTAGCGATGAATGGAACACCATACACGTAGAACGCTTGGAAGCTGACGATGCCCTAGGGATCATTGGAAGTGCGAACCCGGATGGAGCCATCATTGTTAGCGGCGACAAGGACTTCGCGACTGTTCCTTGCACGTGGTATAACTTCCTCAAGGATGACCTCAGGCGTGTTACCGAAGAGGAGGCTGACTTTCAACACCTCGTTCAGACCCTTGCCGGTGACGCAACCGATGGATACTTTGGTGTTCCAAGAGTTGGCTTGAAGACAGCCGAAAAAATCTTGAACAAGGATGGGGTTGAGTGGCAGACTGTTGTTAACACCTTTGAGAAAGCTGGGATGACAGAGGAGGATGCCCTACTAAATGCTCGCATGGCTTTCATCCTGCGGACTGGTTACTACGATAACAAAACAAAAGAGATAACACTATGGACCCCACCACAATAGAAATTAAGGGAACCGCCGAGGAGCGCAAACAGATCCCATTGTATCGTGGGCTGATGTGTTACTTCCCGAACGCCTTGGTTGAAGTGGCCAAGCAAAGTTACGAAGGTAACATCCAGCACCACCCGGGAGATGAGATATGGTGGGACATGAGTAAGTCAACGGATGAACTCGATGCCTTGCTTCGTCACATGCTGGAAGGTGACTGGGCGGCGGTAGCTTGGAGGTCTTTAGCACATCTTGAACGAACTTGTGTAACAAATAAGGACCATAAGAGGAAAGTCCAACATGAGTGATTACATTCCTAACATCCCAAGCGACCTAATAACCTTCTTGGACCAACGTGTTCCGAGCAAAGATTTCTCCCCTAGTGATTCACTTCGGGAGATTGATTTTTATATGGGTAAGCGGGAGCTTGTTAACTTTCTAAAGACCCTTCACGAAGACCAACTAGCTAACGAATTCATAACCACCTAAAGAACACCACCATGTGCATGTCTGTAAAAACCCCCACACCCCCGGAGCCACCGGCTAGTCCACCTCCACCCACAGCCATCGCTGAAACCGTTAAACCAGCAGACGGCACCGCCTCCAAAAAGAAGAAGCGAGGAGCATCCGGGTTGGTTCTACGTCGTCCGACCACAGGTGGTATCGGGTCATCGTCATCCTCTGGCATCAGCACAGCTAACTATTAAAACAATACCACCATGCCTAACGTTTCTACAGACATTACAATCACCAACGCCAACCTTAGCTCAGGAGCAGGTGCCTTTGATTCCACGACCACACCCGCAGTCAACGCAGGGACCGGGACACCTAGTGGTTTCTTTGTAGCTGGGACATTCGACGGAGCCACCGTCAGTCTTGAGCAAAAGATCGGGACCGCTTGGGTTGCCCTTGGCGATGACACGACTCTTACCGGTAACGGAGGTGGATTGTTCACGACTCCTTTGTCAGAAATCCGCGCAAATGTTACAGGTGCTGGTAGCTCCTTTAGTGTGAAGGTTGTTATCAAACCAATCTATCTCTAGTATATGTCATCGAAGAAGAAGGACAGCTTGAAGCCTTGGTTAAGCAGGCCAACCGTTAACAGGAGTGTTACGCTTCCGTTTACTAGACCGCTTACGCAAAGGTTGAGTAACTTGAATGAGTTTCACCCCAACGAGCTGGACCCTTATCTTCTTTTTGACGCTCGGGATTCCATGGTCGGAACCCTGGAGAACCCTACGCTCGACCTTGATCCCTCTAAGCCGGACACGCTTAATGTCATTACAGCAACGAGAGCTGGCGTGGCAACCTACACAGACAGCTCAGGGTTGATTCAGGTGGCCAGCCCCAATACGGTGCGCGTTGACCAGACGCAAGGAGCCGAGTTGACTCCGACGAAGTATCAGCGGTTTGTGAATACTGATTTTAATGAATCATTTTGGAGTTTTAATTCCGCAATGACTTCGGTTTACAATTATGACACTGCACCAAATGGCGAGCAGGATGCAGTTAGAGTTGTTTCGACCGGCGGGGCTTGGCCGCAAGTCCTAGAAACAGTTCAAACTCTAACAATCGGCCAGCAATACACTGCGAGCTTTTATGTTAAATCTGACGGAACTTCACAGATTCAGCAGTCTACTCATTTTACAGGACTTTCTGGAGGCGTGGGGTTCACCCCGACAGATGGCTGGGAACGAATAAGTTTTACAATCACGGCAACCGCAACGAGTCACACCTTTGTTGTATTTACAAACAATGGTTCCGCTCCAGCTTCCTCTTTTCTTATTTGGGGGCCACAGCTTGAAGAAGGCACGACCGCAAGTGACTTCGTGGCGAATACAACGGGCAGCCCGAAGTTCATCACGGGAGCCACGTATGGGCCGCGAGTGCCGATGATTCTGGTGGAGCCGAGTGCGACGAACCTCATCTTGAATAATTTACCAAACGGGTCTTCTCAAGGAGAGGGGGGGGTAACCCTAAGTGCTACGGAGAGCCTAGCAGGAGCCGATACAGGTATTCGTATCACGGAAGACACTGGTTTAAGTCAACATTACTGTAGTTTTGCTGCGGGTAGTGTATCTTCTGGAACTGAATATTCCTTATCGCTTTATGTAAAAAAGGGGACGCATTCTTCAGTTACTTTGTATACAGGTTCCGCGCAAATAAATTCAAATGTCACTGTGAACTTCGACACGGTTTCTCTTAGTGGTTCTGGGAACAACATGACTATGGTTAATGCTGGGGGTGGGTGGTATAGGGTCACATGGAGTAAGCAAGCAACTGGAACAGGAACCACAGTTGTCTATGCTAGCCCGAAAGATTTAAGCACCTACCAAGGGGCGGGGGGATACACCGATTATTACGGACTACAGCTAGAGACCGGAACCGTAGCCACCAGTTACATCCCCACTTCGGGAAGCACCGTGACGCGAGCAAGCGACGACCTTCAAATTGAGCGGGACTCGACGAACCTTGTGGGATACAGTGAGGACTTTAGTAATTCATCTTGGTATTCTTCTCCTTCTATATCCTCTATCGACACAGATAGCATTGTCTCACCTGCGGACACTCAAACTGGAGATAAAGTAATATTGGGTAACGGCGAAACAATAGGCTGGGTTAAAGTTAATTCCACCGATAGAGGAGCTGCGACTAATCCCATTGTGACGTTTACCTTGGAAGGTGATGGGACATTTGTAATCTCGAATCCTTTACCAACAGGCGGTGAAGCATCTATTGTTGCTGTACAAAACGGTTGGTATCGTTGTCGTCTATATGATTCAACAGCAGACCAGACTTTGTCTGTTTACGCTAAAGCAGGAGAGCTTAATGTAATCCTTCTTCAGTTTTATCAGACCGAGAGAAACATATACGCAAGTGGTAATGGAGACGGCACAAGCGGTCTTTACATCTGGGGCGCACAGCTAGAGACCGGAGGCTTAACAAGCTACATCCCAACATCAGGCGCAGCGGCATCGCGGACCACGTTTAGTGATTTCTTTAACGCTGGGGGTGACGGCACGTTCTACGCTGAGTTTGAAGCTCGCAACAAGAGTGACACGTTTTATTTACTCGGAGGCACCACAGGAAGCAATCGGTTACTTTACAGCAACACAGGAACCCGTCTATATTCTTGGGACGGGGCGCAAAGTCTTGTTTTTGGATACGTGCAAACTGGATTAAACAGAGTCGCGATTTCTTACAATAGCTCAGAACAAGATGGCTCGATGAATGGTGGGGTTGGTGTGATTGCAAACACAACGCACAACGGAAACTTTTCTGGCATCACAGAGCTTCGCATTGGTCACGACCATAATGGTGATTATGATTTATCCGGCCACATCAAGCGCGTCATCTACTGGCCTTATCACTCAGACAATCTTTAAACAATGGCACTCAATCTATCTACACTTACCTCCAGCGCGACATCCGGCGATGTCTTGGCTGAGATGCTGACGACCGCTGACTTCTTGGAGCCAGTGCCGTTGCTAAAGAACCTTGCGAGAGGCAGCAATAAAGGAGGCAACGCGAAACAAGGGACGGCTTTAAACCAGCCCAAAGCGTTGCCGCTGATTAACGGTAAGGGGTATCTTTATTTGAGTGGTGTTACTGGGAACTATGCGAGCGTTCCTGATGCCGCCAACCTCAACGGAATCACCAACTTCGTCATGGAGGCAAAGGATGTCACTATGGCTGACTGGGCTACTGGGGCTGAGACTTTCTTCGCTAAGCTCACTGGCACAGAATCATTCATTTTCCGCAGGAACGCGGAGAACATTAACCTCTATGGAGTCTATGGTGGCGTTATCGCCCAATCCTACTTCGCCCACGGTTTGACTGGCGCAGCTACTGCGAGCATCAGAGTCACCCGTGTTGGGACAAGCATCACCGCCGAGCTAGACTCCGGCTCTGGCTATGTTGCTATCGGCTCTGCTCAGACCGTCCCATCCACCGCTATCGACACCACCACTAATCCTGTGGAAATTGGGACATATTGGAACGGGAGTTCCAGTAGACTCAACGGCAAAATTGGACGCGCTCGCATCTGGAACAACGCCACATCAGCAGGAGACCCAGTCCTCGACGTTGACTTCACCGCCACAAACGTGCGCCACAACGACACCAAGTTCAAGTGCGCCAGTGGCCAGACCGTAACAATCAACCAAGCCGGCAACGACCCCGCCACGATTATCAAGAAGTCGGTGCTTCGATTCGATGGTGTTAATGATGGTCTTCAAGGTCTGTTTGGTCAGACGATTACTGACGGTTACATGTTTGCGGCGTTTAGTGTGCTTGGTAGTGGCGGTGACGCATCTGGTCGTGTATTCAGTGTTCATAGGACTGGGGGTTACGATGATTATGGTCCAACAGGTCTTCTCTTCTCAGCACAGGCAGGGACTTCTGGTGGCATTATGACCTACAATAACGCTACGTTATTAACTCACGACAATCTTTTTGATGACGCAAACGGTGATGTGTTACACCAAGTAAAAGCACTAGCTGGCAACCTAAGCAGTAAGATTAACAATGCAGATTTAAAAACCAGCTCTAACACAATTCCAGATGTTGATTCAGATAATTTTAATATTGGAAGCCAGAGATTTTCTAACGGAGACAACGCCGCCATCGACCTAGAATACCTTGCCCTCTTCCCTGCGTCGATCACTGATTCCCAAGCGGATCGGGTTCGTAACTATATCAATAACCGCAACAACGTGTTCGATTTCAAGGATGGCTTTGGCCATTACTTCTACGACCCACAAGACGCACTAGTCGGCGCAATTTCAACAGGCAGCTCATCTTGGAACGGGCGCATCGTTGGCTCTGACAATGGAGATGCTGACAAGTATGCGACACAAGGCACCACGGAGGACCAACCAGTGGGTGATGGCTATGTTGTTACCTTTGCAGACAACACGGACCACCTAGATATCCCATCGACTACACAGGCTGGCTGGCAGGTCGTAGGGACGAGCCTCGGAACCTTTGCGTATAAGGTGAACAATACTGCGGTCACTGAGCTGAATCTTTTGGGTAACCTTGGAAACGCATCGTATCGCAAAGCTGGTGATTTGTATGGTGTTATCTTGTTGCCCGAAAGCGCAACTGGCAAAGACATCGAAGACGCGCGGAAGCTTTTGATTGATAGAGGTGCGTCTGAGGGTTTCACTGGAAGCAACCTATATTCAGCTTGGTATCAGCGCGGCGATATTGTTGAGTTCAAAGGCGTTCCAATGCCAGAGGTGTTGAATATTGGTTACTCATTTGCATCTCAAACAGCCCTAGTGTCATTTCCAGCGATGAGTTTTCCTGCTCTGACTTCTGCGGCAAATGCTTTCCAAGGTAACGCAAGCATGAATGATTTCGGAGCAATACAAGCTCCACTATGCACCAACTTCACATCCGCATGGCAAGGCACAACCGCCCTTACGTCATTCCCAAGTGGCGCAAAGCTTGGAACGGCGGTGGCCAATGTGAACTTTAATAGCGCATGGCGCGACTGCACTGGTCTCACGAGCTTCCCCGCTTTAGACCTCAGCAACGGAACCAACTTCACAAACGCATGGCATACTTGCACCGGCCTCACAAGCTTCCCACTTATCGATACCTCAAGCGGGACAAACTTCGCCGGAGCATGGGCCTACTCCACTGGTCTCACGAGCTTCCCGCCCATCGACACCTCGGCAGGGACAAACTTCTATGCCACATGGCTTAGTTGCACCAGCCTCACAAGCTTCCCGCTCATCGACACCTCCGCAGCAACGAATGTTAACTACACATGGTATAACTGCTCTGGCCTCACGAGCTTCCCACTTATAGACACCTCCGCAGCGACGAACTTCTCAAATACATGGCGCAACTGCTCTAGTCTCACGAGCTTCCCCGCGAACTTCTTTGACTCGTGGAATCCGGCAGGCATCTCGACAGGAGTCTTTAACCTAACATGGGACGGCTGCCCCCTCACCGCTCAATCGGTCGAAAATATACTAACCTCCATCTCGGCAAGTGGCAAATACGCAACGACTACCGGAGCATCTGGTGGCTCTGCTTTGGCTGACGCTGGCATCGACATCGACTATGATGGAACAACGCTCAGTGCAGCGACGAACACCGCAGTAGCATCACTCAAGTCCAAGGGCTGGAGCATCATCGTTAACAACGTAACCCTTTAAACTAATGACAGACGAAACCCATCGCTTCTTCCGGTTCTCCATCGCGCAAGCCTACGAGCAACTCACGACTCTCGGAAACACAGCCAGAAGCCTACCCGACGAAGAAGGCAGTGACAGGTGGTTAGCTCTGT
>Ga0209383_1000994_pt1 | contig 18524 bp, 24 predicted proteins | sample CoawatmetaG02DNA_FD_187510 | JGI IMG/M metagenome (GOLD analysis project Ga0209383, IMG submission 187510) | Marine microbial communities from the West Antarctic Peninsula - Coastal water metaG029-DNA (SPAdes) (version 2) | ecosystem: Environmental > Aquatic > Marine > Coastal ... | reverse complement strand
AAAATAAAAAAGCCAAGGCTGCGCTTGCTGCTGAAAATAAAAAAGCCGAGGAAGAGCTTGCGGCTAAAGAGCGGGAAGAAATGTTAAATAGTTTGTCGCCTAAAGACAGAGCAAAATTCTTGAAGGAAGAGGCTAGCGGTCAGTCTGCAGAGAAACAACTAGATAAAAATAAAAATTCTGTGTACTCTAGAGAAGCCTTAGCTCAATCCACTAAAAATAGAGAAGAGCTAGATAAAATTTTAGACGGTGATGAACCAGTGAGTCAATCTCTAGAAAAAAGGTATAGAGACATAGCAACATTTGCTGGCGGGCGGCCCAAGGGTAACCCATTTATCGTACAAGAACTACTAGCTGATAAAGATATGCCAATTCCACCAAAGAATTCTTAATTATAAGTTAAGAGAAATTTAGTATGCAAAATAATCCTAAGTCCTTTTGGGAAGAGTTTGAAGACACCTCAGAAAACTTTTCAACAGAAGAAGAGATTCAAAAGCTCCCTATAGAAGAGCCTTCAAAGCCTGCTGTAAAAGAGGAGCCTAATTCTTTTTGGAAAGAATTTGAAGATAGTTCAGAAAACTTTATAGTAGAAGAAGAATCACCAAAGCTTTCTACAACAAAAAAGTTGCCAGAGCCAACAACTGCAGATACTTTTGAAATAAAAGAAACAGATGAGGATGCTCAAGTTTCCTTTAGTAAGCTAGCTAGTGACGAAGACTACATGGAACTACTGCGGGAGTACGGGGACGATAATAAAAATAGTATGGGTGTTCAAAAAGAACGTGAATCAAACTATGATTATGTTAAACGCTTCCTTCACCACACAAGAGACTTTGAATGGAACACAATTGACCTTGGGCAACAGGTAGACTATCTACGTACTGCAAGCATAGATGACCGCAAAAGATTTGGTTACTTATACAATCAAGCAGAAAAACTTCCTGCATTCTATGAGGATGGCGGTACAGGAACACTTAGTGCTATGAAAGAATTTGGTTGGGCTATTGCAACAGACCCACTTAGCTACATTGGATTTGGTACAGGGTTTGTTGCTAGAAAATTAGCTACTCGTGCCGTACTCGAAGCCTTTAAAACAGGCGGTAAGAAAGCCGGAGAAAAAGAATTAAAAAAATACACACTTAAGAAAATGTTAGGGACAACAGCGGGTAAGACTGCTGCCGGAGGTGTTGTAGCAGAGACAGGATTAGGAGTTGTTCAAAACTTAGGGCTACAAGAAACTGCTAACCTTTCTCAAAAGATGACATATGACGAAATTGAAGTTCCAGATGGGTATGACTTTGGAGAGGCTGCTGTGGTGGGAGGACTGGGACTAGTTTTTGGTGGGCTTGGTTACAAATTATCCGGGGGGCTGAGCTTAAATAACATAAGGGGTGGTGCTCGTAGTCAAAGGTTAAAGCAAAAATTAATAGAGAAAGAATATAAAACTCGTTCTAAGAAAGAGCAAGGAGAATTAGCATCAGCACTATCTGATGAGGCTACTAAAGATACAGTTAATGGTATCTTTGATTTGAACGATGGTAAAAAAGCTCTTGAAAATCTTGGTGATAATGTGTCGGAGCTTGCACAAATAACTTTTAATACTGAGCTTATGAAAAGAGTAGGCAAGGTAGTTACTAATGTTGTGTCTGACTTAGCCAGTAACGGTCAGCTAGTTAAAATGGTAGATGAAGATACCAAAGCTATGGAAGTTATTGGGGATGTTGTAATAAAAAGGTTAAAGTCTGTTCAAGGTAAGTCTTCAAAAGAAATAGCTGAAGGAACTAAAGACCTTCTTACAGGAGAGTCCGGCCTTCTTAAGACGTTGGACGTAGGGTCTGACAAATTTGATGATGCTTTAGAGGGGGCTATAGCTCGTGAAGGTTTGAGCGTAGAACAATTTGCAAATGCTATGGGAGCATCTTACTCTGATGCAGGTTCCATATTAAGTACTGCTAGTCAAGTTGGTAAGATTATGAAAAGACTAGGTAGGATTGACCCGGTTCTTGAAGACATCTTGAAAGCTTCTTCGAGTGCAGAGAAAATTGCAGGTCCTATGGGCAGGCTACAACAATTTTACTACCGTGCAGACAGAGAAAGAAGGGCACTGATGGTATCAGGTCCTGCTACTACTATACGTAACATAGCTACAGGAGCGATGCGTCTTACTATGCAGACTGCTGCAGATTCTATGGAGTCAGCGATATATCAAATGTCTCGTGGTGCGGATGCAGCCTTGACAGGAAATAAAGCTATTGGTTCTGGCAATATAAAAGATATAATTACCGATAGCTTTGGTAAGCTTAGTAGGCTAACACAGATTACAAACACAACATCTCTTGCTGATGACTTGCTACGGCATAACAGAAACCTTGCTGCAAGAATGGACAAGACCTTGCAAGAAGTTTCAGATGATGAAACGCTCAGTGCATTTGCCCGTAACATGAACTCACTTAACATAGCTCAGGATTTATTTTTTAGGCGGGGTGTCTTCGTTGATAGCATAGATAAAAAACTAAGACGGGCAGGAATTATAGTAAACAAACCCGTTGGAGCAAACCAGTTTAAAAGTTTAGACGAGATGATGATAGCAGGAAAACAATTGCCTTCATCCGTGTTGGCTGACTCTATAGATGATGCGCTAGAATTTACGTTTACTAAAATGCCAGATGGCAATACACTTGCTGCAAAGTTTGTTAAGTTTACTGAAGCTGTAGGCCCATTGGGTGGACCTATAGGCACAGGAGCATTTCCTTTCGCAAGATTCATGGTCAATGCATTAAAATTTCAGTATGATTTCTCTCCTGTTGGTGGAGCAAACACTGTTATAAGTTCTATGTATCGTAAGGCAACTCGTACAGATTTTAAATCTCTAGCCAATGCTGCTACAGACATAAGAAAAAAGACAGAGTTAAATAATAAGGCCGTAGCACAGGCACAAAAATCTCGTGAATCAATTGCTAAATCAACAATGGGTACTGCAGCATTTGCAGCAGCAATAAACTATAGAGCAGACAATCAAGACGTAAAGTTTTATGAGTATCGTGCAGAAGATGGTACGATAGGAGACTTGCGTCCCTTCTTCCCTCTCGCTCCTTACCTTGCCGTTGCAGATTTATTTGTTAAATATGGCAATGGTGATGGGGCTTCAGCTAATATTAAAGAGGTGCTTTCAACAGTAGCTGGTGTACAATCTCGTACAGGGGCTAGCTCTTATGTACTTGATAATTTTGGGGAATCGTTTTCTGCTATCTCAGGTGATGGAACAGATACACCTAGCACAGAACGTGTTGGTGAGTTATTGGGTGGCTACATAGCAACTCTAGGAGCAGGTTTCCTTACTCCGGGAAGAGTGGTCAGAGACATTCAAGCTTCCTACGACACAGAAGCTGCTGTATTAAGAGATGCTAAGCCTGTAAACGGTGTGGGCATAGACGAAAGGTTCTTCTCAGCACTTAGAAATAACGTGTATAAGGATTTGCCGGGGGCAGCTAAGCTACTACCCGCAATGGAAAGCCCTACTCGTGAGCAAGATGTCTATCGTATGTCACCACTAGCAGGCCAGATAGGTGTGCCACGTAAGGAAGCTACCAGAAATGCTGTAGAGAATGAGCTAGTAAGACTAGGCATTGAACGCTATACAGTAGGTGGTAAGACAGGTGATAAGACAGCAGATGCCTTTGTTAATAAAAACTTAGGAAGATTATCTGAAAAGTATATGGGAGACTTTGTTGAATCACCCCGTTACAAAAACTTATCCGACACACAGAAACGTGTTGCCTTTGGAAATAAGATGAAGCTTTATCGTAGCATAGCTACAGAAACTGCTACAGTAGAGGCATCTATAGACGCACAGAATAAGGGCATTGCATCTACACCGTTTGATAGAGCAAAATATGGTAGGCTAACAAATAACCAGACCCGACTCATAGATAATTACTATAAAGAAAAGTACGGCAAGCCGGTTCTAGAAATGGTTGAAGAAGAGGAAAATGTAAATCATTATCTGAGAGCTACAGAGCTAGCTAAGTTCTTAGCCAAGCGTTACTAGTACGAACTGTCCGGGGTAGGCTCATGAGACATTACTATTTCATGAATTTCAAATGATACGTCAATCAAGTCTAACGCAATGCCCCTAATCTCTCGCATGTTAGCTGTGCTGACGCTAATGCCCTGTCGAGCTAGCTGACGTTGCCTAGTAAGCAACTCATGTACTTCCTTTAATCTTAAGACAGATAGCATACTTGATTCTGATTGTGTCATGTTGTTCTCCTATGAATGATAAACTAAAGTAAAACTGTTGCAGTTAGGACAGGTAAAGTTACTTACTACTGCGTGTGTATCTTCTTCCACACTTTCCCCTTCTTCACAGTCGTGGTCCCCTCCCCAAATGAGGGCTTCGCTGCACTGATAACATTCCATTTATCTTGTATCTCCCGCACCGCCTAGAGTGCCACGTTCTTTACGTGCCTCTAGCTTCTCTTTATTTTGTGCAGCAATCTGTGCTAGTGGTATGTTCAAATCATTTGCTAGTGCAGCACAATACCAAAGCACATCCCCTATCTCTGCAGCAATATCATGTCGCCATGTATCGGGTGCTTTCTCTACACCATCACGAATTAGCTTCTTTACTTTGTTAGCTACCTCGCCTGCCTCACCTGCCATGCCTAGCGCAGGATACAGAATCTTATGTGTCGAAGGATAAATAGCAGTAGCAATTGCTGCCTCCTCATATTCTGAAAACTTCATTCCTTTATATTTCCTTTCTATCCATTCGTCTAGTTCACGTTGTAAGTCTACTATTGCATTAGCTGAACCGGGATTAACTAGCTTGCTTTTCTGTGGTTGCTTTAGCACTTTTCCCACCCTCCTTGAATGCTTTAACTACGTCAGATGAAAATAACTTCTGAAGGTTTAACAAGTACATACGAGATGCATTGTGGTCACCACCAGACACAGACCTCTTACGGTCTAGTCCATCTATGATACGCTTAAGGCTATCTGTATTGAACACAAGTGTTGCGAATACTTCCTCCCCTATACACAGGTTATGAAACCAATAGTCAGACTCAGTGGCATTGATACCGCTTGGCTTGCCGTATGACTCATACTCAATAGCAATGTTACCTGTACGTTGCCATACGTCTCTCTCTGACTTAACTTCAATCTTCTTATCCTGTAACATGTCCGCCACAAGTTTCTCTCGTACCTTACCATACTCAAGGTCAAGGTCAAACTTCTTACGGTTAGCAGTACTTGGCTCTAGATTTTTCATTGTACGTTTCCTTCTGTTGTTACTATTAAGTTGCGGTTAAGTCTACTACTTCACAAACTCCGGCAGTACAGGCAAGTTCACGGCCACCTGATGTTGTATCTTCTTTCTCAAACTCCTGTAGCTTATCCCAATCAATTTGTTTGGGCATTTGTTTTAACATACTTTTATATTCTTCAGCAGTACAATCTTGGTAGGGTGCTTGCTTATATGTATGCTCACTGAATGGTAAGAAGCTAATACCTGACACCTCATCAAAGTGTTCGTATGTCCATGCACCTACCTCCATCCACTCGTCTTCTTTAACACTGATTGTTACTGAAGGTTTGTGCTCACACCAATGCCTCTGATACACTAGCCATAATTCTAACTGCTCAATAGCTGTCATGTCAACCCTACATACGGCACTCCTTGGTGACTTCATAGGAAAACTAAATACAGTTGTACTGTCAGGCTTAGTTACATCCGGCTCAGCAGGGATACCTACATCAACTAGGAACTGTGTGAGTGGGTCTTTGTTATCTCCTCTAACAGTACGAATGTAATGTGGGTTATGTCTAGCATGAATACCTGATGAGGCATCAGTAAGTTGTGACACTGTACCTGAAGGCTTGATACAAGTAATAGCGGTAGACTGTGGTATGCCAAGACGTTTTGCAATAGTGGCATTTGTTTGTACCGATATTTCTTTTAGCTCTTCTAGCATAGGCTCAAGCTTGGTTGAAGACTTACCTGACATAAGCTTACTATCCATTATGCCTGTTAGTGATACACCTAGTAAGCGTTCTTCCTCTGTATTATTTTTCCATACCTTACGTAGATATTTAAAGTCAGTCAGTGTTGATTGGAATGTACCAAGTGTAGTAGCTAGAGCTACCTTACGCTTAAGTGTAGTTACTGTATCAGTATCACGCACTACTACTTCACTGAGATTACAAAACTGATAAGGGCGTAGTATAATTTCACTACATGGATTGCATCCGAAAGCCCAATCAGCATCTCGTCTACCATTCTTAGCTGCTTGCTTCTGTGCTGACTGCCTATTAAAGATACCACGCTCACCAGACTTACTGTCATACAAAGACATCCACTCACGCATGAATGTTCCCATCTCAGGCTTACCTTTATATGCGACACTGTTGTTTGCTAAGGCACGTTGTCCTTCGTACTCCCACCACTGTCCTGCCTTAGCGTTACGCATCTGGTCATCATTTAGATTTGATAGGCTGATAAGAGCACTTCTACGTACTCCACCTACGACAACCACTTCACCAATCTTACACATCAAGTCATGACATTCTATTGGGTACAGCTTACGTCCTGCTGCCTTACGAAATACTTCCACACAGAAATCAAACAACTCAACTAACGGTTGCGGTCCTGATGCCCTGCCCCCGAATGTCTTTAGCCTAGCTCCTGCAGCCCTAACTTCACTGACATCATACTTAGGCAGCTGCCCTGTATATAGCATGGCTATCAATTCTTTTAAAGACTTTGCCCAACCCGGACGACTGTCACCTACTTTTATTACTGTATCAGTATGGTTAAAGTCTTCACTAACAGTGGGTAACTTCTCTACGTTGCTACGCTCTACGCTGAAGCCTACTCCTGTGCCACACATGAGAACATACATAGTCTCATCAAAGGCACGAGGGCTATCTACAGGTACGTAAGAACAATTGTATCCGCCAACATGACACCTATCAAGAGCAGGGCCAGAGGTCATCAAGGCTCTCATGCTAGGCATAACTTCCTGTGTTAGTACAGCATCCTCTAGCTCTGCTCGTAAGGATGAGGTAATCTTAAAGCCATGATTATCATCAAGATGCTTTGTCATATAGTCAAAGTAACGAGACACAGTTTCACTCCATGTCTCTCTTCGTTGTTCATCTTCTTTCCATCTTGCGTATCGTGAAAGGGCAATGAAGTTCTGGTAGTCTGTTGGTAAAATATTGTTCATGAGTTACTCCGTAATTGATTTACTATTTTTAATTTCAACCCCCTCAAGTTCGTGCAGGAATTCGTAAAGGCCATCCTCTAATTCTATACCTACATCTCCATCTGCAGGGCCATGAAACTCATCTGTGTCAACTTCTAAAGTAAGAAATAGTTTAACTCGTACTATCATCTGCTCTACTCTTTTCTGTTTCTATTAACTTAGCTAAGTACCACTGTGCTTTTTCTAAATCCTGTATACCATTCTTATATCGGTATCGCCATAGGTATTTAATAATGTTTCCCTGTAGGTAATACTCAAAGCCCTCATCAGTAGCCCCCATGATAGCATCAATACACTCAAGGCTAGTTGAGTTGTAATGTGTTGGATGGTTTACCATATCCTCAGTAGGATGCTCTACTCCAAGTTTCTTTGCGGTAGCCCAACCGGTAGGTTTCTTTGCTTGTCTCCACTCTTGTCCGGGCTTACGGTGTATATTCTTTGCCATGTCTATATCTCCTTAATGAATTACTTTACCAGTTTTAAAGTTCATGCTAATGACATTATCATATTCTGAGGAAGTGTCAACTTTTTTCTCAAGTATTTTCTCTCCTTTACTATGAAACTCTGACGTTACATAATCGTTTATGTACTCTCTCATTTCCTCGTCTTCTTCCATAAGAGGAACAGTAGCACACATCATAGTACAAAAGTGCATAATTTGCCTGTAGCTTTCTTCGTCTATGTCAGCATCCATACTAGCAAGTACAGATATATCTATCTCACCTGTCCATGTATCTCCATCTAGTGATGGGCGAATACGAATATTAAAGTCTTCTTTCCTAGGTTCGGAAGCTTTCTTATCTTTGTCATATGTTGTCATGCTATCTCCTTTTTATTTTAGTACCGTTAAACGGTGTAAGCTTTGGATGATTAGTCTTTGTTCCTTTTTCTTTGAGCCAATCTTTAGGAATAATTCTATCATAGTATGGAAGCTTATTCTTAATACACCACTCTCCGTAAGTAGACTTAGCACCCTTGCTTAGCTTACGTCTGCTATTCTCAAAGACAAAACGAATGTCAAGAGTAGGGTGCTGCTTAGCTATCGCTAAGTGTTTACGTCTATCGGAGGCAGTGAACAAGCCCTTAGCTTCAATTATAATACCATTACTCAATATAAAGTCTGGAGTATAGGTGCGGTAGGCTAGGTCTTCCCACTCAATCTTAATGCTCTCGTAGCCATACTTAACTTTGAGGTCATCAAGATATTGAGAAAGCTTTACTTCTAGCCCACTGCGATACCCATACTGTCGTGCCCTACTATATGCAGAATAGTTACGCAATTATTTATACTCCTCTGCTATAGTTATATAAGGAACCATCTTTGGTTCTTTTGCTTTAGATGCAAGGGCAGGACGTTCTTCAAGAGTAGGCCAACAAGTAAACCGATACGCACAGAATATACAATTATTATTTAGTACTGTATTTCCTGTAGGTTCTCTTCTAAATGTTTCTTCCTCTGGTTCAAAGCACCGTTCAAACTTATTATCTTTCATAGTCTGTACGGTATCTTCTATCTTACCTATCTCTTCGTCAAGGTCCATGTTAGCAGCAGAAACATATTTGAATTGACCATTGGCTTTGTTAACCACCCACCAACCACCGACACGTTTACCAGATGCTTTAGCATACCCGGCAAGCTGACCTACATAGCCGAAGCCATCCTTGGCAGCCAGTGTTTCATAGGACTCAAACTTATTTTGATACGACCAATTAGATGCTGACTTCACATCGTCAACAGCACCATCGATAACAATATCGTATGTTCCATTGATGTCTGTGCCATCATCCAGACTAAGTGTAACCTGTCCTTCATCTTCATATGGTACTCCTGCTTCTTTTAGTAATCCCTTGAAGACAGCTTCTACAATGTCTCCAAGCATCATGTTCATTATAAATGTAGTCGGGAACGGCAGTGCCTTTTCCTTGTGATTTTTCTCGAACCACAGCTGACAAGTGGGGCGACCCACGTTAGACATTCTCAGTCTGAAGTCGCCCCTTGTCTTACCGCTACCGAACTGTCGCCTAAGTGCATCAGATATGTCATCAGCCACCTGTTTAATGGTGGTGTCAGCCATAGTGGTCTTGCCTTTGACAGCATTCTCCATGTATTGATGCAAAGCTAGTTCAGCAGGATGGTTCATTATGCTACCCCTTCATCTAACTCAATTTCAGAAAGGCCATCAACGATTGTGGTATCATCAGCATCATTACGCAGCGTAGACTTTTCCTGCCATGAATTAATAATGTATTCGTTGTAGTTCTGTACCCACTGAAGGAAGTCTGTAAACATTCCTTGTTCTTTCTGGGTAAGCTCCATAGTCTTAGTGACATCGAGAGACACTTCCGGTAGATAGAATACTGCACCGGTAGGAATAGTACGCTTCTCTGTAGTAGCAGTAATGATATGCTGTACAGGAAGACGTTGCATCTTAGCCAACTGAGTGAAGGCAGCACCAACAGTCTTGAAAGCATCACGGTTATCAATCTCCCAGATGAATGGGATTTCTTCCGTAGTTACTTCAACACCATTTACATCAGTAGCATTGACAAGCTCAACTGTACCAAGCACTACACGAACACGCTTGATTTGCTTAAGCAACTCTTGTGTCTTCTCAGGTAGGCTTTTAAAGTCAGCAATATAACCTGCAGGCTTACCACAATTGAAGCCCCCATCGTTATCCTTTAAGTCAATGTTTAATGTATCTGCCATGACAGTCTTAACGTAACGGTTCTTTGCTCCATCAAGCCCACGTATAAACCGCTTATACATAAAGCGTTGTAGGAAAGGACGCATCTTAATTGATTCCGCATAGTAGGTTGGGCCGTCTGGCATTTCCACTTTGTATGTGCCACCCGCTACAACTTCCATGTTGACCGTCTTGCCTTTAACTTCAGCCTCACCCATTACAGGTGAATGGTTAATGCGAAGTCGTGCAAGAGTGCTACCCTTCTTACGTTGAGTACCACCCTCATTTGCAATGCCCATTGCTTTAGCCATTGCTTTGTAGTTGTTTGTGTCGATAGTTGTTAGTTCCATAAATTATACTCCATCATTTGAGTTTCAAAGGTTATTAGTTCTAACACGAAACGTCCTTCGTGTCAAGCCAATTGGGTCCGATTTTTGCTTCTAGTGCCAAAGGCACATTGAATGACAAGTCCCATCGTGTGTCAATCAATTGTATCAAGTCTCTATTAGTGAGACTAATTATATTTAGTACACTCCTTTCTTCGTTGGGATGAACATCTAATATGATGTCATCATGTACAGTATTTACTACACAACTTTCCATGTTGGTTAGTAAGTTTTCTATGTGCAACAATGCTATAGGTACAATGTCTGCTGTAGCAAATGATTGCACAGGATAGTTCTTAATCTGTGTGAAGTGAGATACCTTACCACGAGAGTTACGTCTCACATCAGGAAAAGAAAACTCTCTCCCGGAGGGTGTAACAATCTTACCTGTGTTGATAGCTTCCTTAGCTAGCTTAGCATGCCAATCAGCAATACCCTGATACTTCTGTGTGAAGTGGGTATAGTATGCTGCTTCAGCAGGTGTCCTGCCATAGCCGGTAGCTCCATATAGTGGTGCGAATGTATGTGCCTTAGCTTCTTGACGGCTTGTCTTCTGTCCTGCATCACTAATAACTTTACTAGTATAGGCATGAACATCAAACCCTGTAGTCACTTCTTCAATGGCAACAGCATCCTGTGATAGATATGCAGCAGCACGAAACTCAAGCTGTCCGAAGTCAGCCTCAAGTATCTTACCATCAGTGAAGCGAGACACAAATACTTTCTTAATAGGAAACGTACCACCCCGTGGCATGTTCTGCATGTTAGGATTTGCACCAGACAATCTGCCGGTGGAAGTACGATGCTGTAGTAACCGTACATGTAATTTCCCATCGGCCTTAGTGTGTGTCTCAATACCTTCGACAAAAGAAGTTAGGTATGTACCAATGGCAGATAGCCTACGAACTTTTATCAGGAAGTCTTGCGTATCAACTAGACCTTTGGAACGTGCTGCAGTCTCAAGTAACTCTAGCTTCTGCTTTGAGGTTGAGAAGCCATTGGCACTAGCCCACTTAGCACTAGGCGGTTTGAACTGTAGCCCTGCCACCATGTTAGTATTAGAAAGAGTATACCCCTTACTATCACATACCTTACAGTGGCTAGGCTTTGCATAGTTCTCACCATTCTTCTTTTTCTTCCAGACCCTTCCGCTTCCCTTGCACTCAGTACATTGCTTAGCAATTGTTTTGTATACACGGTCTGTCCCTGTGTTAACCATAGTACGAAACGAACTAGCCCCCATGAAGGGGTCAATGCGACTGCCCCAATCAGGCTTGTCAATCACACGCCTACTGTATACTACGCTAGACAGTTGCTCCGGGCTATTTAGATTGATAGGCGTGTCACCCATCAGTTGCCTTATGTGTTTCTGTAACGCAGCTTGTAAGTCTGTACGCTCTTGCTCAAACAGTTGTCGCACTTCATCAAGCTTACTAAGGTCAACAGCAAAGCCACGTTGATAGATGCGGGTTAAGGTTTTACATATGTTATTAGTTAACTCCATAGTTCCTAGCAAACCCGTATTGATATCTTCAGATAGCCTACCATATAACTTGTCAGACAATTGTTGTGTAGCATGAAGGTCAGCAGACAGATACTCTGAAAGCTCAGCATGTGGAATGTCCCTAGTGCTATAGCCTTTCTTGAAGTACTCCTTCAAAGTATCTTGCTTCTTAGTATCCAATGCATACCGTTCAGCACAGGCTTCCAAAGACAAAGGTTCCTTCTGTCCACGTTGTAGTATATACTCACCAAGCATAGTGTCGAAGACATCACCATCATACTTGAACCCACTCTCCCATATCCATAGCAAATCATGGGCAGCATTGTGGCATATAAGAACAGTCGTCTTATCTAACCATTCCTGTACTGCAGTATGACCAAAGTCATCAGGCTCACACTCACTATGGTCAAAGGTAACGATGCGTTCATCACCCTTGTCAGTAAGCATACCTACCATAACTAAAGTATTGTTAGCTTCAAAGGGGTCAAGGTGTAGCTTACCATCACGATGCGTAACTGTATTCTCTACGTCTAATGTTAACTTCATCCCTCATACCTCGCTGTCAAGTAATCTAGTTCACAGTTTACCATGCCGTGCCAACCTGTCAACTTGTTCTTAACTATATTGATATGACGTAATGGACTATCTTCATCCTGTCCCTCAACTGCCGGTGACTTACCAATCAGTATCATAAGGTCAGCTTCAGCAGCCTTACCTGTACGTGAGCCTTCCATCATGGATTGATTTAACTGTGTCCGACCTTCTGCCTCAGCGGATAGCTGTGACATATAGAACACTGCACACTCATGTGTCTTAGCAATCTGCCGTGCATATATAGCATTCGCTTTCAATGCTTCATCCTGTCTAGCAAAGCCACTAGTCGTAGCAAACTTGTCACCCATATCAAGTACAAGAATGTCAGGCTTATATGTTTTGGCTACTGACTCTACCCATGCCATGTCCCTACCAGATGCTTCTTTAATCTGGATGTTATTCATGACAGGTTGATACATCATCTTAGCCTTCTGCATATTGTCTCGTACCTCACGGGCAGACATACCACAGGCAGCTGTCAGATACCTAGCACCAACACGGTGAGTAGGCTCTTCGTTACATAAGACAATACACTTAGCTCCTTGTGAAGCGAAGCCACCGGGGGATGCAATAAGACTAGCGTGAAAGGATGTCTTACCTGTGTTAGGTCTAGCACCTACCTCAATCAGCTGTCCATCAGATACACCCTCTACCTTACGAGTAACAGGTGCAATGTTGAATGCCCACTTAGCCTCAAGCTCAGCCTTAGCCATCAATGTCTCAATAGTAATATCATCCCACTCAATATTTAAGTTGGGTGTGAAGTCATCACCATACTGTTCTAGTATGTTACGTAGTGCTTCAAGGTTAGTCTTGTCACCATTCACATAATCAAATCCAAGGTTAGCAATGTCTTCACCAACAACCTGTTGGAAAAGTTTAGACAATACTTCTTGTGCTATGTCACTACCCATAGGCTTTTCTTTTTTAATCTGCAGAAACAGACTAGAGTATGCTTGCTTCTGAGCAGTAGTAAGTGTGCGATTGTTTGACATGAACAATGCTTCCACCTCATCTGGTGTAACAGTACGTGTGTATGTGTCCATAGCACGGTCAACAATCTTCTTAATCTTTCTTACATCTTTGCTGAATAGTCTATCAGGACATCTTGCTCCACGATGGTCATCGTAGAAAGGTTTGTCCATGAGACTACGTAGTAGGGATAGCTCCATTTCATTTACTCCTTTGTTGGTTAAGGTTATTTAGTAATGCCATATCATCGGGGTGTCGATACTTTATGTCATCCTTTAGTCTTAAGACACGTACATTCTTTACATGTCCTCGTAATTCTTTAGCTATAGACAGGGTCTTGGGGGCAGCGTCAGGGTCTAATGCTATAACAGCTGTCGAGAACTGCGTGAGATAGGCTTTGTGTGATTCTGAAAGCGATGTTCCCAACACGGCTACCCCTACAAACCTAACGTCACTTCCTACAATGGCTGCACTCACGCAGTCCTCAACAACTACTGCGACACTACCACAACCATGTGCATAAGGCAAGCTACTATTTCCATAGCGTTTCCACTTAGGAATGTGCTTACCCAATGACCGGCCTGTAGCATCTACAGCAACTCCCTTATGCATAACAGGAAAGACCACACGGTTTTCCTTTACATCATACATAAGATTTAATTCATCTTCTATTAGTCCCCACTTCTCACACCAGATACGTATGTCCTGATTGTTTCTGTGAGGTACAACGTAATCAGGCATAACAAAGACAGCATCATCCTGCTCCTTTGCACCGGCAAAGTTAGCACGTATATCATCCACCGACATGTGAACACGAGTGCCACCCTTGAGGTCACATGAAGCTTTGTAACAGTTCCATATCATGCTGCCCATATTATTAGTGATAGTAAAGGTCTTGTACCCTTGGCAGGCAGGACAGTTTATTCTTTTTGTCTCGCCATTGCCTAGGTCTATATCATTTATAGTATCATATATATTATTCATGTATACATCCCCTTCCTATATATCATTCTAATTATTTTTAACATAGCTTTTTCTAGTAGTCAATGCATTATTTGCACTAGCATATGTATTTTTCATGTAAGGCTTCACCGATTGTGGATTACTATGGCCTGTGACGGACATAATTTGTCCCATAGGTACGCCTGCTTCCACCATCTGTGTTGTTCCTGTCCTTCTTAAGTCCATAAGCCTCAGTGTATCATCAAGTCCTGCTTCCCTCATGACAAGCCTACCCACCTTTGATAGTCTCTCTACGCTGTATGGGTGGTACGCACCTTGCACAGCTAACACACGGGGTGCTACGTAGTCTTGAAAACCAAAGTCTTGCTCCTGTTGAGTGAGCATTTCATGTAAGTCCTCACCTATAGGCAGGGTAACCTGTGCTCTACGCTTACTCTGCTCAAGGAATAACTTACTGTTCTCTAAGTCTATGTTACTCCACCGTAACATTCGCATATCACCTAAGCGTTGACACCATTCGTATGCCATGTGAACAATGAGGCCAATGCTCCGCCATTCAAATTGACTGTATGCGGTATCAAGGAAGTTAGTTATGTCTGCCTCTGCCCATACAACCTTACGTTGAATAGGTGTCTTTCTGCGGACACTAGCAAAGGGATTTACTACGGTGTATTCCATGTCGATTGCATAACGATATACCAAAGATGCTACTGTGCAAACGTGGTTAGCAAAACTAATACCACGTTTTACCCACGCTTCATAGGAATGCTTAGCCTGTTTGCTAGTAACACTTTGATAGTCGCACTCACCAAACTCCTCAACTAGTACACTGAGAAAGTATCTATAGTCCTTTTGACTACGCTCTCTCAGCATACTAAAGTTGTTAGATGAATAGTAAACATCAACTAATTCGTTAATGGTTTTCATTACGCAGCTACTAACTGTCTGAAGGGTACGCTACTAATCCACTGCGATACCTTTTGCTCACGGTTAAACATAGTAACAGCTGTCGTATCTTTGCCGGTGTTACGAAGTTTAAAACCATTGTGGTCATCAGCATAGGTAGCATAGTTTGTGAACGCAGAATATAATGACCATGCATTGTTACCTCGCACACTTGCCTCTCGATTATATAGTTCTAGCATCTTATCAGAGAGGTGGTCAGACTTCAGCAATGCTTCAAGCATAGTCTTGACATTACTAACCTGTAAAGGTTGCCTTGCCCACTGCTGTAGTTGGTTTGACTGGGCATAGAAAGATTGAGTAGACTGTTTCAAGTCACGGATAAACTTATCCATAGTGAAGTTACTTGTATTCTTCCTACGTATCTTGTCATGCTCTCCTGTAATCATGCCATTGGTACAAAAGAAATCAATCGCACCGAAGAATGTTTGATTGGAACATGAGCCATCAATACCATGCAGTGCAATGATACGCTGTGCAATGTCAGTGGAATGTCTCTCTGTTTCAACACGAGCAGTTACATTAGGAAGGACGATGTCCATCATAGCCCATGCATTATGCTTGGCTGTATTCCATTTGATAGTCATGTCCTTACACTCAGCTTCCCCAAGATGTTCAGTGACGGTGTCATATACACCACCAAAGAAATCATTGTGGTTAGCACAGCGGAAGGTTGAACCGACTACGCCAAGGTATTCTCCTGTCTCTCCGTTGATAACATATTTTTTATCTCTCACCTTGGTGTCCTCGAACTCTACATCAAAGTCAAGTCCATCTGGTAACATCTCAGTGAGTGGGCGTTTATTGTAGTACATAGGGTATTCTCCTTTAGTTGGTTGGTTGGTTAGGTAGTTTGCGTTAAGTGAGTTTAACTATAAATATCATACGGTATACTACTAGTCAACTACTTTCTTAATTTCTTTTTGAAGGTGGCGTAACAACCACGTTCTCTCATCTTTGTCGTAGCGTCTTAGCCATTCAAAGACTTGGGTGTCCCTGCCTAGAGAAAGCTCTACTAGATTAGTTAAGATTAATAGCTTAGTGCTATCACCCCTAACATAGGTAGCTAGTATACTCTCTGCATACTCTTCAGCAAGGTTAGCCCTGTCTCCATTTTCACGTAGCCAAAAGTTTGCTTGCGCTTGGTCTTCAATCATGTTGTTTTCCTTTCCTTAGTAACCAGAAGGCACGAGAAATATCGTACCATTCTTCTTCATAGAGGTCATCCTCTTTGGTACAGTATCCATGCCCAATCTTATTGCCAAGCTCATTCTCAGCATAAGTATGTAGTACATTTCGAATTATCTTTACTGCCTTATCGTAGGTCATGTTGATATCTCCTTAGTATCTTAAATTTGTTTTGTTATAGGGGCAAAGGTATAGCCAAGGTTTTTTAGTATACTAACTGCGTCCCCTGTTAGAGTTCGGTGGCCTGATAGCTGTGCCAATAGCTTAGAGGTATCACACTCTGGATATACAATATCTTTTCCGTATACATTCTTAACTGATACCTCTAGTTCTTTGATGTGAGTTGCTGCACCACTATAAAAAGCATTAGTGACTACTTGAATTAAATCATCGGTCAGTCCTACTCCTTCTGTTTTGCTACGCAAATCATCCGCTGCAGCTATAGCATCATCCAAAGCTTTGAAGTAATTATTATCTGTGGTCATTCGTCATCTCCTTTATAAAAATTTAACAAGTGTTGCAGCTTCATCGTCTGTTAGGGATTGGATACTGACAACACGAGCTAACAATCTCTTGCTAGGTACTGTTCTATACTGCTCCCCCCATAACCAATAGAAACCTTTAACGTCCTCCTCACCAACACTATCCTCACCATAGAAATCTTCTAACATAGGTTTGTCATTGATGACATCGGCAAGGTCATTTGGTTTAGGTAGGCTTGGCATTAACATGTGATGGGTGTACTCAAACTCACCATTTCTTTCTTCAATCGTAACTAAGAACATCTTATCTTTCCTCCTGTATTCTATCATCGATGACAGCCTCAATTAAAGATATCAAATCTTTTTGAAACACATCAGTGTATATAGTTTCATTGTTTGAACAACGTGCCACCTCCTCGACATGGTTTGCCACATCATAGGCAAGGTTCAACACTTTAATTTTACTGCTTGTGGTAAATGTTTCTCGCATCAGTCGTACTCCTTTATGTATTCAAATTCTATGTGTGCATCTGGATGTGCTACTCTTGCCATCTCCAGTGCATACTCTACTGCGCTATCCCATTCGCTTAGTTCAAGGGAGTGAGGGTGGACAAGTGTTTGCCCACGCTCTGCATTGATTTTCATTCCTACTTGCCAATACATATTACGCTACCTTCTTTTGTTTGCCACGAACACCACGAGCTATGAACCGTAGATTAGGTATGACAAAGTGATAGTCTTCCTCAACAGTTAACCTAACGCCAACTACTTCTTTCCCTGTCTTAAGGGCTGAGCTTAGCGACTTGTGCATCTCATCTAGTAGCTTGCCTGTTATAGCCTGTGCATCATACTGAATGAAGCCACCTGTATCTTCCTTACAATGTCTAGCAAGGGGCAGTATAGATTTGTACAGCTTGTACCTACCTAGCTTTACGCCATGTACCTTTTCGAATAGTTTCTCTACTCGCTTAAGCTTACCTTCAATCTGTCTTGAGGCAAGTACTTGACCTGTCATACCTGTTGAACGGTAATGTGCTAGTCTAGTAGACTTAGATGTACTACGTGGTGAAGTTAGAAAAGTTTTTAGTGCAGTGTATAGATTAGTCATGGTATATTTTCCTTTTGTTGGTTGGTTAGAGTGTCCAATGTTGGACAGTTTAGTAGTGGTAATTTCATTAGTCTTAAGCATGTTGTTGTTCCTGTGTGTTGATTTTAAATTTACGCCTAGCATTACGCTCACGTTTCCAATCGTCATTATGCTTGCTAGGTTTCTTACGGTGCATACGCTTCACCCTAATCTTTTCAAACATAATCGTCTCTTGATATTGTCGCATATTACTTCCTCCTGCTAGCGGATATACCGCCTATTGTTGTAAGCTCAGCACTGGTGTCTAGTAGCTCCAAGGCTTCCTGTAACCCTTGCTTTACGTCAAGTCTGTAAATCATCATTACATCTAAGACATCAGGGGTAGCTAAGACATTACGTATTGCTGCAACAGCCCTGTCTAGCTCACTACTCC
>Ga0209383_1000993_pt1 | contig 18538 bp, 17 predicted proteins | sample CoawatmetaG02DNA_FD_187510 | JGI IMG/M metagenome (GOLD analysis project Ga0209383, IMG submission 187510) | Marine microbial communities from the West Antarctic Peninsula - Coastal water metaG029-DNA (SPAdes) (version 2) | ecosystem: Environmental > Aquatic > Marine > Coastal ... | reverse complement strand
TCAATGTAAAAGGATCTTTTTCACTTCTGACATGTTTAAGTGCTGACAAATTAAGGATGTAATCATAAGGGCCATGTGCGTCCATAAAGGAATTAAATTGCTCCGATCCACAATCTATTGCAAATGTTTTAAATTCGCCATCAACACTACCAATTGAGCTTCTAAAGCTTCTTACTAATTCAACTAAATTATTCTCATTGATGTCAACTATGTGAATTAATCTTGGATTCCTTAGTAGGATTTCATTTGTTACCGCCTGACCAATTGAACCGGCACCGCCAATAATTAAAAATTTACTTTTAGAAATGATTTCACTTAAATCCGAATTGTTTGATTCAATATCATTATCAAATAAACCACCCTCTCTTCCAATTAAACTTAAAATGTCATTCATTAGGATACCTGTGTTTAGAATAAGTTAGAGACAACCCATCTTTCAAATTAGTTTTCGATGACCAGCCAATGGTCTTCCGTATTTTTTCAGAAGAATAATTTTCATTTCCCATCAGCTTCTCTAAAACATCGCTGTTATATGAAAAATTAGTTTTTAAAATAATTTGCATATTATCAAGTATTTTAGCGAAAAAAACTAAAATTAAATTAGAAAATTCAAATTTTATTGATTTAAGACCGAGTGATTCACGTAGAAGGTTATATAAGTTTCTAGTTGAAGTCTTTACTGGACTAGTAATATTAAATGTCTCAAGTGATGCTTTTGAGTTATTGGTAACTTCGAATATTGCATTTACAACATCGTCAATATAAACCAAAGATTTTTTATTATTAGTTTCTGGTGGCGGGGGAAACAATTTTTTTTCTATCATTGACCTCATACGGCTTAAATTTCCTTTGGCGCCCTTACCATAAACCATAGATAGCCTAAGGTTAACTACGTGCATGCTGTGTTTTCTGCCGTAATCAATAATAAAATTCTCAGCCGCAAGTTTAGATTTTGCATATTCAGATATTGGAGAGGTAATATGAGTCTCCCCTACTTCTTCTTCACCAACATCGCCATAAACCTTAACGCTTGAGAGGTTAATGAATTTAGTTACCCCAGAAAAAGCAGCAGCTTGAATAAGATTCTTAGTTCCCTCGTAATTAGTTTGCCAAGTTTCATTTTTAACTTTACTTGAAGGAGCCTTAAAGTCATGAGCATAACCTGCACAGTGAATGACACATGTTTTCTGTTCAAGTAATTTTTTGATTCTGTCTATTTCACTTAAATCACAAATTGAAATATTAATATTTTTAGAGCTGATTCTTGAAATACCACTATATTTTTCTCCTTTACTAGCTAAGTATTCAGCAACACTTGAACCAATGAAACCTGAAGCACCGGAAATAAAATAATTATCATTTAATTCATTCATGTTTTGGCAGTCGCCCCCAATGCTTGAAAAAGTATCTAATTATACTGAGAAGGTGCCAGCCAAAATAAGTGAAATTACTTCTACTAGCTCTTTGAGCATCATGAATAACAGTAACTTTGTTGGTAACAATAATTTTAAGGTTTTTACTCCAAAGCCGTGCACACAAATCAACGTCTTCATAGTACAAGAAAAACCCTTCATCAAAACCGTTAACTTTTTGGTAGCTATCTTTTTTGAACAACATAAACATTCCAGCAACCCAATCTGGAGAGTATGGAGTACTTATGTCATCTAAAATAATATTGCCTTTGCTAGAAAAAATGAGTTTCTTTAATAAGGTTGATATTAGTGGAAAATTTCTAACACTATCCTCAGGCAAACCTTTAGGGCCAACAATCAACGGGGCAATAAGGGATGCATTATGAGTAGTTAATTCTTTGATAAGCAGAATAAAGGGATTATCTAAAATCGTTATATCTGGGTTTAATACACAAAAAAAATTGCTTTTTGAAAGCTTAAAAGCATTATTATGATTTTGCCCAAAACCAACAGGCTTGATGTTATCAATGATTTTAATTTTAGGCGACTTAGGAAGACTTATATCTTCCGGAATATTAAAGGTAACAATTATGTTTTCAACTTCATTAATTTTTAGTAAAGACTTAATGAGTTTAATAATCATCGTACCGTGGCCATGAGAAACTAATGAAATGGTTACCATAACTATAGAACCAGCTTACCCATATATTTCAATCTCAGGTAAAGGAAATACTAACTTCATTTTTGAAAATTTTTCATTACTTACAAAAAATTCTTTAAAATGCCAGGGCAATACAATCAAATAATCTGGGTTTTTACTAAGCAATTCTTTTTCAGAAATTATTGGTATAAAAGTTCCAGGAGTAAAACAACCTAACTTTTCTTCATTCACTTCACCAATAAAACTAATATCTTCTTCAGTAAAGTTACAATACTGGAGTAGAACATTGCCTTTTGTTGACGCACCAAGTGCAGCAATCATCTTACCTTTAGCTCTTTCTGTTTTTACAAACTGAATGAGTTTTTTTGTTGCGACATCAATTCTATTCGCAAATTCTTTATAAGGTTTCATCGTTAATAGGCCTGCCTCGGTCTCTTGATGAAGAATTTTTTTTATTTTTTCTTCGTCTTGCTCATCGCCTATCTTCTTTCTCACAGTGATTGAGAAACTACCGCCGTTTATATCATTAAAGTCAACATCAACTATATGAAACCCAACTATGTCTGTCATATATTTTATCTGGTGAAGCGAATAAAACTCTAAGTGTTCATGACAAATTGTATCAAAAGAATTCATTTCTAGCATCTTTGGCATATAACTCTGCTCAAAAATCCATACACCATCATTACCTAGAATCTCATGAACCTCTTTCATAAAAGTCAAAGGCTCTTCTAGGTCGTAAAACATGGAGAATGAAGTTATAACTTTTGCTTTCTTATTACCAAATTTAGCTTTCACTAGAGTGGAGCTAAAAAAATCAGGAATTAGTTGAATATTATCTGGATAATATGAATTAAACTTTACTCCTGTAGGATCTATGCCAACTAGATCAAGTCTTTTTTGTGGATAAGCCTTTAATGTAGTGGCGTCATTACTACCAATATCAATAATGAGATCATCATCATTTAATTTAACTAATTTAGTAATTTTACTCACTTTTGAATGAAGATGATCAACCATACTCTTATTAAGACCTGATCGATATCCATAATTATCCCCATACATTTCGGAAAGTGAGTAAGAATATTGCATTTGAACTAAGCCACATGAATTTTCACCCATACACTTTACTAGTGCTATAGGTCCCGATGAAACACTTCCCTTATCTTTTTCTTTTGGGAAAACACCGGTTAGCATTTGATTTCCCAAGCGAAGAAAATTTGTAAGGACTTTATTTCCACAAATACGGCAAGATGATATTTTTTTATACAATGTAGCGTCCTTTTTTTCGTTATTTAATTAACCAGTTAGTTTTTTAAGGTCTGAATCGACCATTTCTTTTACAATTTCATCAAAATTATATTGAGTATCCCAGCCTAAATTTCTAATCTTAGAAGGGTTTCCGATAAGGCTAACACTATCATGCTTTCTAAAATGAGACTTTGATTGAATAACATAATCTTTATAATCTAAATCTAGATAACTAAAAGCAGCTTGACAAAATTCCTCAACCGAATGATCTTCCCCGCTAGCAACAACATAATCATCTGGATTTTTTGATTGCATCATTAAGTAAAGTGCTTTAACTGCATCCTTTGAATGCATCCAATCTCTTCGAGCACTTATATCACCAAGATTTAGCTTACTTTGTAAGTTTAGTTTAATTTTTACCGCTTGGCTTGTTATCTTTCTTGTAACAAAGTTTGTACCTCTCCTCGGGCTTTCATGATTATATAAGATTGCTGAACAAGCAAATAACCCATGATTATCTCGATAATAACTAATTTTGTTATGGGCATATAGTTTAGCTTTTGCATATGGATTTTGTGGATTAAATTTAGTGACTTCGGACTGAGGGACCTCGCTAACAACACCAAACATTTCGGAACTTGATGCTTGACAAAATTTAGTTAAAATATTGTTACGCTTTATAGCTTCGAGAATATTAACAACTACGTCTCCATTTATAAGCATCATTTCCTCAGGCTTCTCATACATTTTTTGTCCAGAACTAAAGCTTGCAAAATTATAGATTTCATCTGGACTATAATCACATAAAATTTTATTTAACTGCTTCAAAGAAACTAAATCCCACTCAACAATAATAATTTTTTTTAATACTGCCCTTGAAAAATTTTTTTTTATTTTATTTTTATCTCTAGTTGTGCCGATAACTCTATAATTTTTTTTAATGAGAAGTTCTGAAAGATATGAGCCATCTTGACCGCTAAACCCTGTTATTAAAGCCGTATTCATTTAGAGAATAAATTAATAAATTTATGTGAAATAATATTCCAATCATAATTATTTAAAACAAAATTTTTAGCATTGTTACCAAGTTTTTTTAAATCAACTTTACTAGATAGTGCAAGTCTTATTCCCTCTTCAACTTCAACTTCATTAGCATTAACTTCGATACCAGATGAAGCCAGTGCCAATTCAGAGAAATCACATTCTTTTGTGATTAATATTGCAGCACTGGAAGCAGCCGCTTCAAGGGCTACAATAGTCATACTGTCAAACCTTGATGGAATAACGACCAACTTAGCTGAATGATAGGCTGATAACTTATCTTGGCCAATTATTGGACCTAAAAAAGTTACTTTATTATCTAGTTGTAGGGCCTTGCACTCATCTTTGATTGTACTCAAGTAACCTAGGTCGTTTCCAGCAATAATTAATTGATAGTTAGAGAAATCATTGCAAATATTACCAAAAGCTCTTAATAATATGTCAGGCCCCTTAATAAGATCAATCCTACCAATAAATAAAATTATTGGCCTAGTGTCAATATTATATTTTTTTATGAAGTGAGCACCGCCATCATCTTTTTCGAATTCGGCACTTTCTATACCATTTGGTATATATACAATCTTGTTAGAACTAACGCCACAGGCAATGTAATCATTTACTTCTCTTTTACTGACAGCTATACATGTTTTAGCTGATCGAATTAAGGGTAAGGTAATAAAAACTCTATAAATGCGTTTAAGTAAAACTGACCTTCCTTCAATCCTAAGCCAACCCATTGCCGAAAAATAAAATGGTTTATTGGTTAACTTCAAATAAATAAAAGTTATTGCTGTTATGGCTGACCAATTCATTGATAGGTGAACAGCATCATATTTTTTAACATTCTTAAAAAGCCAAGTAATAAGTTTTAAAGGAAAAATAAATCTATCAGATATGTATGGCAGCGTAACAATATCTATTGGTCCTAAATTTGCAGCTCGTTTTTTATTAAACCCTTTTTTTGTAGTTAATAATGTGCAGGAATGTCCGTTTAAACCAATGTACTTACTAAGTTGACATACTCTTTCAACAGAGCCTCCACCAGAGTATGGATCAATACACATAATTACATTAAGTATCTTCATCTTTGGATTGAATTTTTCGGGTATTTTAGGGTAAAAAATAAAATTTCATTTGTAGCTTGAGCTATACTAACCTTGGGCTTAAAACCTAACTGTAGAATATTGCCATTGCAATAAATGCGGTTAGGTGGTGAATGTCTTTTAAAGAAAACAAAAATATATTCAAGTAAATAAATAGGTAGTCCAAATTTTAAAAAAATAGAAGTACTAGAGCCCATATAAATTCTGATAATATTGAATATATTTTTATAATTATTATCAACATCGCCATCATCTGAGATGATATAAATGTTACGAGGCGATTTAATATTCTTATTAAGTAAAAATTCTATCGCCGATGATACGTTGTGAACACTAACTAAGTTAAACCTCCTGTTGGATAACAAAAAATTATAGAATTGATATATCACTCTCGGTGATTTAAATTTATCTATCATTTTGTGAATTACCGATTTACTATCAACCCCAATAATTTCTGTTGGCCTAATGATCTGTAAAGGAATACTAGGAGATAGATTATGGTCAAAAAGTTTTTCAATAACCGCCTTATTGATTTGATAAATACCTTTAGGTTCAAGGGGGGTACTTTCATTAACAAATTTAATGGAAGAAAAACCAACAACAACTGCAGTACTGCAGTGTATAACTTGCGGAATGCTTGCTTCATTAGCTGCTTTGATTAGATTATTAGTGGCATTTAGATTTCCAGATGGATCTGATTTGAGATAAGCTAAATTGATTAGGACTGTATCTTTAGTTAAAAACCCCACCAAGCTTTCAGGCTTAAGTAAATCTCCTTTGTGAAAACCAATATGGCTATGTTTACTAAAATATTTAGAATATTTTTTTACACTTCTCGCTAAAAGTATAATTTCATAATTTTTATTTTTAGCTAACAAATTTACTAAATGTCTACCTAAAAAACCTGCTCCACCCGTTATTGAAATTCTTGTTTTCATGAAAATTAGTTATATAAAATTTTACTTATTTTTTTTAAGAAAAAACAAATAAATAACAGATGAAAGGAAAAAAAATGTTGATACTGAGAAATAACCAACACCCCGGAAAAACAAACTTATAAAATATAAAACATAAAAACTATGAAACAGAATGTCAAAATTAGCACTATCCAGAATATTGTTGTTAAGAGTGTTACTTAAGTATTTGATACTAACAATAAAATACTTTAAGTAATAACATATTGCTAAAACTCCTAAAATGCCAAACTCAGATATTAGCTTAGGAGCAAGGACAAATGATTCGAATCTTATTTTCCATGGGACTGCACCGTTTGGGTCCATCTCAGTCTGTAAATATATTAAATCAGCCATATAGCTTTGAAAGCCATAAATACCTAATTGCTGAAAACCGATCCCCATACCTTTCGTATTTAAGAAATTCATAATAGCTTCATGCCAGTCCATAAATACGGCAAGCGAGGACATATTTGTCTTAATTGAAATAGGCTTAAAGAAGTCAAATGCTCTGTCTGAAATGTACCTAATAGGATTTAATTCAGAAAGCTGAGGGTAAATGTAAGTAATGTAAACGTAAAGCAAAAGAACGGTTAATAGAAAATAATTGAACTTTGACTTTTTTGTAATAACTGAAGAATCTAAGAAAAGAAACATGAGTATAGCGCCAATCATTGCGGTTGAACTTCTTAAAATAAAAGCCAAAGAAACCAAAGTCGTTAAAAGAAGTAAGCGTGTAGTAGAACTGCTGACAATAAACTTAAAGAGAAAGAAAGGAAGGCAAGCAAGTACAAAATGAGAGGGCTCAGAAAATATGGCTAAAGTTGTAAGAGTATGCTTATAAAATGGAGAAAATACTGCGTACCGAATTAAAACTAAAATTGTTAAAAAGATTATAAAATACCAAATCCATTCCAAAATTTTAGCAGCATCATCATTCCCTAACTTAATAAATTGGTATACAAAAATATATGCTGTAGCAATAAGGGATAATAATCCAACATATGAAATTATGAGCCTATTAAAATGAAGGGAATCACTATTTAACCAAAAAACAAAAAAGCTATGTAAAAAAATTATTAAAATTAAAGTAATGAAAAAAAGAACAAAGTTTCTTGGCAATAAAAAATTGATTTTCTTTATTCCAGAATATGAAAAGGAGGTGCCAAAAATCATCAAAGAAGAAAGCATTAAACCAAAACTAACTGACCCATGATTACTGTGAACTAAAGATGGTAAAACTAAAATTAAAACAAGTACAAATAATGGTAAATTAAAAAATTTTCTTGAAATTAAAATTAAAATAACAGGTAATATTATCAGCCAATGAAATGGTAATCCATTTGGAAGAACTTGCGATGATTGTCCAATAAGATTTTCTAGCATTTCTAGTCCCTAATCACAAAGTTGTAAAGAAAAGATGAAGAGTGATCTGAAAAAAACATGTTATCTTTCTCTTTTCTTTACTGAGGTCAAATAAAAGCAAGCCACAACAAAGAGGAAGGTAGATGTCGTAAAGTAACCAGTTCCTCTGATAAATAAATTTACAGCATTGCAAACAATAAAACAATTCATGAGCAACATCTTTTTATCAATATCTATAAACTTCATCACAAAAGAATCTTTAATTTTAATAATACTAACCCAAAAATACTTTAAATATAATACCAAAATAATTATTGCAAAAGTACCAAATTCCGAAAATAATTTCGGCATTAATGAAAATGTTTCAAGTTTAATATTCCAACTTCTTGCGCCACTTTGAATAAATATAATCTCTTTAATATAACTTCTATAATCACTCAAACCGGTTTGCTGAAAACCAACACCCAACCAATTAGTTTTTTCTAAATTAAGTAATGCCTGATGCCAATCGAGAGCAAAAGAGAGGGTAGATAAAGAATAACCCGGAAGGCTTGGGGTATCACTAATCCCAATAGAATTAAGAAGTCCTATCGATTGACCTATTTGATAAAGCAAACCACCCTTTTGAATATAATAAAAATCAGATGTATAGCCTACCCATAATACAATTAAGCTGATTGTAATTAAAATCATTATCATTTTTAATAATTTTGGTCGAGATAAAATGAATATAACGAAAAGACCGATGAAAAAAACAGCAAAAGTCCAACTTCCCATAGTATAAATAAAGGAAATACCAATTACTGTCATTAAAATACGCAATCTATAACTTCCAACGACATAGTTGTATAAATAAATAGGCATAAAAGCAATAACATAATGAGAGGGTTCTGAATAAACTACAATAGAATCAATAAAAAATTGAATTTCAGATGGAAAGAAAAATCTATAATTCATTCTTATAATCAATACCGGGACCAATATAATCATCAAAATGGTTAGTGTCCGCGTAACTTTTTCAAATATTTTACTGTCTATTTCTTTTAATAAAACAGACATAATGAAGGCTGCAACAACTAGGGAAAAAAGAATACCAATTGAAATTAAAAGCCTATTAAGTGATGACTCGACACCAGTACCAAATATTGCAACAAACCCGTGAAATAAAATAAAGGTTGACAGCATAGTTGTAAAAATTATGGAATTAAGTGTGCCTGGAGGTGCTGAAGAGTATCGATGTCTATGAAACGTAGTAATTATGATTATTAATGATGTTGCCAGTACTCCGTAGGAAGTAGACCCAAATGCGAAAGTTTGCATCAGGGCTGGTAGAGTAAGTATAAGAATAAAATACAAAGATACCAGATTAAAAGATACCATATTAAAAGTTATATTTAAAATGGATTTCCTTATCTTATTGAATACTTTTGTCGTCATTTGTGATTACTCAAGCTTTCATTTAAAAAAATAATTTTACCGAAAGTGAAGTTGTAACTTGCATAATTAATTACATGTTTGTTCTGATGAAGAACATCCATATTAATATTATTTAGTCCTCATTACAGTAATATTTGCATTTGATTTTAGAAATGGATTGTACTTAGCTCCAGCCATATAGCCAGCCTGTATAACTTCATACGAATTTTTTACACTTGGTGTTAAGGTTATTTCTATAGTAGGCCTAATTCTCTCAGGAAATGGTGCCTCATGCTCAATAGCGCATGAATTAAAAATTAATATAGGGTCATCGCCGACAATCTTAACTGGATTTGAATTTATTGGATGTAAAGTAAGCGCCGGAAGGTCCTCAGTGAAACGGCCTTGGTAGTACATAATTTTTAGGGTCCCTGGGGGCAACATATCATAATGTTTTTGAATGGGCACGTTATTTTTATTGTTACTCGTAAAAAACAACCATGCCCTGGTTTGTGAAACCGTAAAATTTGTATTCATTATTTTTGAACATTCTGCAAATAACCCAGATTTTTCTAAAGAAAAAGTTAATTTATTTAAAAGCGCTTGTGGTAAATAGTCATAAAAAAATTGATGTAAATCCGGGTCATATGTTATGAATGTATAGTTAGTTAACCTCACATGACTTGTCCAATGACGTTTCTTCTTTTGCTTTCTTTCATTTTCAATATTATCTTTCATGTGTTGAGCAATATCAGAAAATGCATTGGTAAGACTAGTATTTTCAAATAAAAAATAATTTTGGTTATTTTTTCTTGAATGAAAAAGTCGGCGTAATTTATAAATAGTCTGACAAAGTCTAAGGTTTATATAATGAAATATGAAGTCATACCTTGAAGTTGAATAAACTAATCCCAATGCTCTTTTAAGCTCTGGATCAAGTAATAAAATAGTCTTTTTTATTATATTAATAAATAGTTTTCTCATATGATAATCTTTATTACCCTTATTAGATTTGTTCTAAGTAATATTTTTTTAGTTATATAAATTATTTCTTTACTTTAATATTTTTAGGTTTATTTATAATTTTTTTATTAAAAGCAAATTGAAAAATTTGAGCCCAAACTTTATTACCATGTAAAACTCTTCTGTAAAGTTCATAAGAGTTATTGGTAATTTTATTGGCTAATTTAGTTGACTCATTACTAAATTGGATTGCAATCTCTAATTCTTTTTTTGTATCGTATGGAATGTAGTGGACAAACGGCTCAAGCAAAATATCTACTTGCTTTGTTTTTTCCATTATTATTAGTGTTTTACAAGCAAGTGAATTAAATGTCCGTCCACCAGTTGGTCTGACTTTTTTTGACCTTGCAGTGATCTCTATAACTGCATTAGATTCTCTAATATATTGATCAAACTTTATTCTAGTTAAACTAAATTTTCTCTCTCTTTTGTGAATCTCGATATAATGATTAATATTATTTTTTATACAATATTTCTTAGCTGCAAACAAATAGCCATATCTTGGTATATTTCCTACGCCAGAAAAGAATACGTTTTTTTTCTTTTTCTTTGCTGGATAAAATCTGTATGGATCAATTGTATATGGCACAAAAAGAATATTCCTAATTGCTCGGTTTGACCAACCAGGCGCGCTAAAGAAACAAATATCCATAAAATTAGCCCACGAATCTATGCTCTTAAATCCATCTTCTGTATACATGTCATCAGCAACGCCAGTAATTTTGGCAGAGGTTATTAAACGAATTTGTCGGATTGTATCGCTATTAATAGTTCTGTAACTAGAGGCATAATTTATATCAAAGAATATTAAGTCTGGTTTAAATCTAGAAATTTTAATTAGTAATTTTTTTGTCTCAACTTCAAGAATTTTTTTATTGTCTGACTCTGATGCTTCAGGATTATTAAATTGCAGGTAAGAAATTTTACTTGCATCGAACCTACCAATCTTACAACCCGCATACTTAGCTGAATTAACCCAGTCAATAAAGTTCCCACCAATATTTTTTTTACTATTTTTAATATCTGGAGAATAAACAAAAAAAACTTTTTTATTAAGTACAGATTCCGGCTTAGATTCACCCTGCACCTTTAATCGATTTAGTAGATCAAGAGCTGCCTGCACTCCCAAACGATCCTCTACAATCTTATTAAGCTCACCCAGAGATGAATACGACCTTTTAGTTGGAAAAAACTCACGAAGAAAAAACTTCCTAGCTATTATTGCTAAAGGCAAACCTAGCCAAAAAACTCTATTTCTAAAGAGGAAATATAGTAATAAATCAATATTACCCCTAAGTAGTCTATAAATATAAATCATTTATTGTTAATCCAAAGAAAATTGGCCTTATAGTACTCATACTTATTGAGCTTATATAATAAAAAGTTAAACAACCTTAACTTTTCCACCTGCGCTTACTCTAAAAATACGATCACATTTTTTTAAAGTTGACAATCTGTGGGCGATCATAATAATTGTTTTACTCCCCTTAAGACTTAGAACTGATTTCATTACTTCAATTTCTGTTTTTGAATCTAAAGCATTTGTTGCCTCATCAAGGATAATCACAGAAGGATTATGATAAAGAGCTCTAGCAATTCCAATTCTCTGTCTTTGGCCACCAGATAATTTAACACCTCTTTCACCTAAAACTGTATCCATTCCATCGGGCAATAAGCTTACAAATTCATCTAATTGAGCCATTTTTAGGGCTTTTTTAACTGACTTAATATTTATTTTTTCTGGAGTAATGCCAAAGGCAACGTTTGAAGTAATGGTAGTATCCATTAAAAATAAATTTTGTGAAACATACCCGATTTGATCCTGCCATGAACGCATATTATTTTGTATATCTTGCCCATCGACTGTAATTTTTCCTGAATTTGGTATAAAAAGCCCTAAAATATTATCAACCAAAGTACTTTTGCCAGCACCACTAGCCCCAATAATTCCAAGGCACTCGCCCGCATAAACATTTAAAGAGCAATTATCAAGAATTTTTTTATTAGATTCTGGATAAGTAAAAGTTACATTTTTAAGTGAAATTTGTTTTTTAAACTTTATCTTTTTGGAAGACTTCGAATTAGTATTTTTAGGGATGATAATTTGGAACTCATTATAAAGCCTACTAATGTTTGGTATAGAAAACCTTAATAGCTGACTCGAATTCAAAATTCGATTAATCGAAGGCAATATCCTAAATGCTGCAGCGCCAAAAAGAGCTAAACTAGGCAACACATCCACAAGCCCAGTATTTTTATCCTTTGAAACCAATATAATCATGAGTAATATGGCGACAATTGCAATAAATTCAAGCCAAATCTTAGGTAAATTTAAAATAAAAGTCTGGTTGGCATTTACATTGCAGCTCTGTTCATTCTGAACATTAAACTGATTTTGAAAAAATTTAGTCCTTCCAAGTAAAAAACTCTCCTTGATTCCATTAAAGCCTTCTTGAACTCGCTGAACCCTCAATGTATCTGCAATTTGTCGCCATGCACCCCACTTATTTATTGACTTCTTTGTCAACAGGGAATACAAGTAAGAAAAAAATAGTAATGAACCAGCAATAATTAGGGTTGGTATTGGCTGAAAATAAAGTAATACTAATAGTATTCCAATTAGGACTAGCGACTCAGCGATTATTATCGTAAAAGTCATCATAACCGTCCCTGTAAACATCCCAACCTCTCCAATTAAATTTTGAATCATACGTGAGGAATTATGATTAACATGAAAAATATAAGGTTGCTTAATGTAGATCGAAAACAACCTTTCCCCTATAGTTTGGTTAAGAGTAAAAACAAAAAAAGTTTGTTTCCATGTATAAAATGATAGATAAAGTGCCTTTATAAAAAATATTGCTAAAATACAAAAAAGACCTATATAAACAATGCTACTTGACGAACTGTCTCCAAAAATTATTTGTGAAGTGTTTTTAATAAATGGGAATTGTCCAGCATAATCGGTGTTTATTAAAAAAGATATCAACGGCATAATTAAACCGAGTCCAATCATTTCAATAACCATCCCCCCCAACATCAGAAATATAATAAAAAAAAGTTGGGTTTGATCGGGTTTTTTTAAGATAGTAAAAAATTGATTTATGGTAGTAAGTAATGACTTTTTTTTCATGGTTACAATACTCTATAAGAAATCTTCATTGATAAATTTTTTATACCTCTTAGGTGTGCCAATATCATAAACTAAATTATTTGTTTCAAATCCATAAATATTTTTATTTTTAATTAGTTTCGGAAAAAGGTCCACTTCAAGTGAAAACATTTTAGCATCAAAGCTATCTATTACACTTTTATTAATAACATATATTCCTGCATTTATATTCTGACTTACTGTCTTCTTTGATTTCTCAGAAAATGAGATAATTTTATAATTTTCATCAATTGCAATATTACCAACATCGTCTCTTTCGTTGTCAGCTGTTGATATAACAACTGATATATCAGCATTTTTTTTTTGATGGAACTCTATTAAACTTTTTAAACTTACATCACAAAAACTATCTCCATTCATCGCAATAAAAAAATTATTTTTTATTGCAGGTAAAGCATTTTTGATTGCACCGCCAGTTCCTAATTGCTGAGATTCTAGTGAGTAGCTAATATCGAAATTAGTTGTCTGTGAGTAATGATCAATAATCTGCTGCTTTAAATGCCCCACACATAAAACAAATTTCTCAAAGCCTTGTTTATTCACTGTTGTCATTAATTTATCCAAAAAAGGGATGCCATTAATACTTGCTAAAGCTTTAGGAGCGTTTGGTAATAAAGTATTAAGTCTTGTACCAAGTCCTCCACAAAGAATAACGATATCTACATCTATTTTTAATATTTTCATGAATTTATTTATCTGAATACCTTGTGTCCGAGTAATAAATTATTTGACTACCAGTGAAGTCAAAAGAAAAGGGGACATAAAGTAAATCCTTTAATGCGTTCTTAACTTTTTCTTGCCTGTCCTTTGGTACATAAAAAAGCATGAATCCGCCGCCACCAGCACCAAGTAATTTACCGCCAACTGCTCCTGCTTTTATACCTTTTGAGTAAATATTATCTATATCAGGATTACTAACCAAATCGGTCATTTTCTTTTTATTTTGCCACTGTTCCCCCAATAATCGACCAAAATCATCCATAGATTGATTACTCGTTATAATCTCAATTGCCTGATCAACTGATTCATACATTTGGGTTAACTCGTGCTTTCTCTTATGTGTAGTTTTAATTTGTTCAGTAGCAAAACTTGATGCTGTTCTAGAAAAACGAGTGAAAAATAACATTAAATTACCTTCAAGTAATTCCATTCTTTCAGGTTTAACTGCAATTGGCTTAACAGTAAATTCTCTTGGTCCACCAAATTCAATTTTATTTAATCCGCCAAATGCTGCTACAGTTTGATCTTGTGAGCCAACCGATTCTTTAATTAAGTTTTGTTCAATATTAATAGCATTCATCGCAAGCTCTCTTTTACTTACCATTTTACTCTGCAATGAATATATGGCGTGAAGTAGTCCAACAGTGAATGTTGAGCTAGATCCTAATCCAGCTCTAGCTGGTAAATCGGCATGGTGAACAAGGTCTAGGTTGTCTTTAAATTTCAGAAATTTTAAGCATTGTTTAACAGATGGGTGTTGAATTTCTTCAATTGAATTGGTCTCCTCTCTCTGATAATAACGTATTCGATACTTGTATTCAAAAAATGGTGGGAGATATCTAGCAGTGATATAACTGAATTTATTTATTGAGGTACTTAAAACTGCCCCGCCATTTTCTTTATACCACTCTGGGTAATCAGTGCCTCCACCAAAAAAAGAAATTCTAAATGGCGTTCTTGATATGATCATATTAAATCTTCCGGTGTAAATTTTTTGTAGTACTGCTGATACCAATTGTATGTTTTATCTAACCCTTCGTAAATACTGTATTTTGGAGAGAAATTAATCTCTTTTTTTATTAGATCGGTTGAGATAAGTCTTACAGGAATCATGGTTGGCTTTGAGGCGTCATACTGGACATTCAAATCAGATGATTCAGAAATCAAAATTAATGCATTTATAATATCTTTGATGGTTGTTGGCTCACCCGATGCAATATTTATTGGACCTTCAATTTTTTCATTTTTGAATGTGCTGATTAGTCCATCAATGAAGTCATCAATAAAAATGAAATCTTTAATGTCATTCCCGTCCCCCCATACTTCTAGTGGGTTTTGTTTCTCGACAAATCTTCTTACTAAAGCAGCAATTACCTTCGATTCATTTTTATTGTATTTATCAAAGGGACCATACAAATTACCCGGCCTTACAACTAGAGTTTTCATTGGGGCTTTAATATGGTTTGAGTACATTTTGCACATTTCTTCGGAAAACATTTTCATCCATCCGACAATATGATATTTTTCGTAAAAATCATAATTAGCATCGGCTTCCGCAACAGCATTATTTGTTAATGGATAAACGGTATTGCTACTTATAAATGCAAACTTTTGTACTCCTTCAGAGTATGCAGCTTCAAGCATAAGTGCATTCATTACAACATTTGGTGTTAAGTGAGTTAGCGGAGCTTTTTCCATCACCGAGGCACCAGAGCTATTAGCTGCACACATAAAAACAAAATCAATACCAATACAAACCTTGGCGCAATCTACTTTATTTGTTAAATCCACTTTTATATACTTAACAGATTCAATGGGATCCTGTGGTTTTTTATTAAAAATTGTTCCAGTAACATTAGCCCCTAAATCAACTAATCTTTTAACAAGGTTTGTGCCAACAAATCCTGCTGCCCCTGTGACCAAAATATTTTTATTTTTATAAAAACTAGTCATTAAGAATCACCTCCTGCATCTCTAGCTGACAAAATTGGGTCACTAATAGGCCAACCAAAATTGTACTCTGGATCATTCCATATAATAGTAAATTGACCAGCTCTGTTGTATTGAGTATTTTGCTTATAATGAAATATTGCTTGCTCACTTAATACAAGATGACCGTTTCCAAATTTTTCAGGTACTAAAACTTGCAATCGATTACTTTCAGATAACATAAAAGATATTGATTTCTTGTATTGCTTTGAAGTTGGGTCATTATTTACGACCACTAAAAAAAATGATCCAAACAGGCAGGAAATCAATTTTGTTGTTGATTGATCCCCATGTATTCCCCGTAAAACATTTTTCTTAGATACGGAAATGTCATCTTGAATGAAATTGGTATCAATACCATTTTCCAGGTAAATTTCTCTGTTATAGGTTTCTACATACTCACCCCGAAAATCTTTAAAAATTGTTGGCGGTGTAATTAAAAGTACTCCATCTAACCCTGTCTTTTCAACGTTCATAATTTTCCCATATTTTATTTATAATACTTTTATCCTTTAAAAAATTAATATTAAATCTTAAATTAATTAATTGAATAATCCCTAAAGCTGCTAATTGCTCAAATTTATTATCTTTTACTAAAGATAAAAAATTACTTCTATCAAACTCTTTAACCTTAATTGAATCCTCAAGGTTTTCTTTTTCTTTTCCTGTAACCAAGCCAACAAAAAGATATTCTTTATTCACTGTTCTATTCATCATAAGTCTGTAAGATCCTAGCTCCTTAAAGTCACAAGTCATACCTGTTTCTTCTCTAACCTCTCTTGAGACGGCTTGAATTGGCGACTCATTCTTATCAATACCTCCAGCTGGAAATTCTAGAGTCTCATAACCTAAATTAGGCCTAAGTTGACTTACTAAAACTATTTTTTCACTGCAGTTAATCAAGCAGCATATTACAGAATCTCTACTGTTAATTCTGTAATGAGGTGAGTTATTATCAAAATCCTCAGTTGATTCTTCAATCTCAAAAAATGGTGTCTTAAAGACTTTTTTATAATCCATAAAGTACTAACGGGTCAAGAACTTTTGGCTGTTAATCTTAATCTCTGACCTCCAGTAATTAAGCAAATCAAGCATTGTTTTTTCGAAGGTTATTTCAGGAATCCAACCAGTATGCTCTATAAATTTTTGGGCATTAGGAACCTGAAGGTCAGCATCAATTGGTCTTAGACGATCCTTATCAATCTCGACTTTAATATTTTTAACTTCAGAAAGGGAGAGGAGATGATCCAAGATATCCTTTATTTTGCAAGAATGTGATCCTCCTATATTATAAGCTTCCCCAGATACTGGATTAATTGTAACCAGCATGTAATATGCCTTAACTGCATCCCTCACGTCAGCGATTGTTCTGAGGCTATCAAGATTCCCCACTTTTATTACGGGTGGAATTATCCCGGCCTCAATCATCGCAATTTGCTTAGCAAAAGAAGATTCTGCAAAAACATCACCCCTTCTTGGCCCGGTGTGGGTAAACATTCTGGTTGTCATAACTTTCATATTGTAGGCTTCGGCATAAAACCTACCGACCAAATCTGTACCAACCTTTGAAATCGCATATGGAGACGCGGGATGAAAACTACAGTCTTCATCAATTGGAATTTTATCTTTAGGGACCCTTCCATAAACTTCTGAAGACGCACAAATATGAATAATGGCTTTAGGTGAGTGATTTTTAAGAGCCTCCAGAAGGCGAGTTGTTCCTTGAATATTTGTATCCAAAGTATCAAGTGGTGCTGTAAAACTTGTTTGAGGATAACTTTGTGCTGCCAGATGAAATACATAATCTGGATTAGCATCCAATACAGCTTTATCAACTGAGATGTGGTCTCTTAAATCTGCATAAACCAGAGAAACCCTATTTTTATTATTTATATGCTCAATTAAACCTGAAAGGTTATCCAATGGGCTTCTCCACCTAATCATACCAATAATATCCCAATCAGTATTTTTGAATAAAAATTCAGCAAGATGAGAGCCCACCATTCCTGAAATCCCAGTAATAAAAGCTCTTTTTTTATTTTTCATTATCCTATTTGTCTTAAAAATTATTTAAATTAAGCTATTGAAGAATCTCACAATTCTTTTACAGCCCTCGTAAAGGGGTTTTTCATCGCAACTAATACATATCCTCACATAATCTTTACCCGAACGCCAAACCCAGAACCCGGGCATGCGCAAACACCATATTTACTTAACAATTGATTAGCAAAACTTCAAACATACGTTGAGGTTTAATTTTTCTTGATCTATTTGACATAATTTAAATTAATAATTTTTTTTTAAAAAGATAGAATATTTTTATAATGACTTCCAGACTATTAATGTAAAACCTTCAAACATTAAGCCTCCAAAATTTAATCTTTTGACCTTTAATAATTTAATTTTTCCGGACTTATCCATAGCTTCTAATT
>Ga0209383_1000992_pt1 | contig 18580 bp, 19 predicted proteins | sample CoawatmetaG02DNA_FD_187510 | JGI IMG/M metagenome (GOLD analysis project Ga0209383, IMG submission 187510) | Marine microbial communities from the West Antarctic Peninsula - Coastal water metaG029-DNA (SPAdes) (version 2) | ecosystem: Environmental > Aquatic > Marine > Coastal ... | reverse complement strand
GATTAAATATTATAAAGACTTTTGGTTATTTTTGTTGGTTATTGGTTGAAATTGCTAAATCAAATTGGGCTGTAACCAAAACTATTTTAGGATTACGCCCGAATATAAAACAGCATTTTTTTAAGGTTCCTTGCACTCAGGAAACAGAGGTCGGCAAAACGACTTTTGCTAATTCAATTACCTTAACGCCTGGCACAATTTCAGTTGAACATGACGCTGATGAAATTTGGGTACATTCTTTATCATATTCAGATGATGATTTGGATGCTTTGGCTGATATGAATGCGCGTGTTTCAAACATAGAAAGTGCTGCGTGATGTTTTTAATAGCGGCTATAGCTTTAATTATTTCAATGATATTAGTTTTGTTTAGATTATATCTTGGCCCAACATTGTATGATCGTGTGTTGGCATCAAATGTATTTGGCACTCAAACAGTACTGTTTATAGGAGTAATTGGTTTTTTAAGTGATCGCCCAGATTTCTTAGATATTGCCTTGCTTTACGCATTAATTAATTTTGTGGGTACGATCACTGTATTAAAATTCTTTAGGTATAGATCTATAGGGGACATCCCTTTTCGCGAGCAGGAGCCAAAAGGATGAACCTGGAATTAATTTATTATTTTTTGAGTTGGTGTCTAATGGGCTCTGGTTGTATTTTTGTCTTAATTGGAGCATTGGGCGTTTTAAATTTACCTGAATTTTGGTCACGCTTGCATGCAGCTTCAGTTGTGGAAAGTGCGGGGATGATATTATTGATTGCCGGTCTTTGTATCCATTCAGGCCTATCGTTAATAACCGTTAAGTTAATTTTATTGATAATTTTCCTCTTTTTAACTGGACCTACAGCAACCCATGCTGTTGCCAGTGCTGCTTTAGTTTCGGGTATGAAGCCTAAGTCAGACGTAAAAACGAATGATATGGCCAATGATTGATACCTCAATAAATATTATTCTTTTTATAATGCTTGTGATAACGGCATTTGCAATTATCCGAATGGATAAATTATTTGCAGTAGTTATGCTATCGGGCGTTTTTAGTTTTTTATCTGCACTTCTTTTTATTGTCATGGATGCGGTAGATGTCGCCTTTACAGAAGCTGCAGTTGGTGCTGGCATAACAACTGTTTTAATGCTTGGAACCATTGCACTAACAGCAAGAACGCAGAAAAAAGCAAAGAAATTTCAATTAATTCCTGTTATTGTCATAGTTTTTATTGGAATTGCATTGGTTTACGGGACAATGGATATGCCTAACTTTGGTGATCCAAATAGTCCTGCTAATACACATGTGGCCGCCTATTATATACAAAATAGTGCTACAGATATTGATGTGCCAAATATGGTAACTGGAATTTTGGCAAGCTACCGTGGGTTTGATACTTTGGGGGAAACAGCAGTTGTATTTACGGCTGGGATAGGTGTTTTAGTATTATTAAGTGGCTTAGCTCGTAGAAGACGCGAGGATAAAGAAAAACCATGATGCACGAACATCATTTAATTTTGAGGGTTGTTACAAAAATTGTAGTTGGAACTATAATTCTATTCGCATTTTATGTTCAATTTCATGGTGATTTTTCTCCTGGTGGTGGGTTCCAAGCTGGCGTTATTATGGCTGTTGCTTTTATTCTTTATGGTGTGGTTTTTGGCTTATCGAAGGTAAAACAAGTATTCCCAGAATGGTTGGCGCATAAATTAATGGCCTTGGGTGTATTGATTTATGCGGGAACTGGTATCATTTCCTTGTTTTATGGCTACACATTCCTAGACTATACAGTCTTCGATCCTGAGCATCCGAGCCATGGTCAGCATTGGGGTATATTTTTGGTTGAGCTAGGAGTTGGAGTTACTGTTTCTGGGGTTATAGTATCCATCTATTATGCTTTTGCCTCACGAACACCTCATATTTCAGATGAGGACTGGTAGTATGACTTGGGAATTTATTGCAGGGCATATGAATTATTGGCTTTTTATAGTGTTAATGCTTACTGGGCTCTACATCGTTATTGCTAAGGGAAATCTGTTAAAAAAAATCGTTGGTTTAAATGTTTTTCAAGTATCAGTTTTTATGATGTATATTTCCATTGGAAAGGTAACTGGAGGTACTGCGCCAATATTTCCTTATGATGCTACTGGGCACATTAAATTAGATTCAGAAATCCTCTACTCTAACCCGTTGCCCCATGTATTGATACTGACGGCAATTGTTGTTGGGGTTGCTACTACTTCACTTGGCTTGGCATTGGTTGTTCGAATTCGAGAGGATTATGGAACGATTGAGGAAGATGAGATAGTTGATGCCGAGCAAGCTATTGCAGCAAAAGAGCATGAAGATCAGGAGCCTTGGTTAGTGTAATGGCAATAGAGCATGCAAATCACGTAGCCTTGAGTTTACAAGAGCAATTACCAATTTGGTTAATTGTTATACCATTTATTACTGCACCATTAATATTACTTTTGGGGAACAAACAGTTAGCTTGGTTACTTTCTTTTGTTGCAACTGGCATAAGTTTGTTTATTTCAATTTTATTGTCCTTACATTTAAAGAGTGGTGGCGTGATCTCATATCATATTGGTGGTTGGGCTCCTCCTATTGGGATTGAATATAGAATTGATGCAACTAACGCTCTTATTTTATTACTGATTTCATCAATTGGAACGGTAGTTCTTCCTTACGCCTATAAATCGGTAAACAGTGAGATTAATCCCAAGCATCATACCTTGTTCTATGCTTGTTATATGCTTTGTTTTACGGGGCTTATGGGAATTGTAATTACTGGTGATGCATTTAATATTTTTGTATTTTTAGAAATATCATCGTTGGCAACATATGTTCTTGTTGCGATGGGTGCATATAAAGACAAGCGTGCTTTAACTGCTGCTTATGATTATCTTATTCTTGGAACAATCGGGGCAACATTCTTTGTTATAGGTATTGGATTTTTGTATATGGCGACTGGGACACTCAACTTAGTGGATCTCGCTGAAAGAATTTCTAGCCAAGGCCTCAACAGAACTATTCGAGCTGGTTTTGGATTTATTGTAATTGGTTTGGGATTGAAAATCGCAATAATGCCGTTACATCTTTGGTTGCCCAAGGCTTATACATTTGCTCCATCAGCAGTTACAGTTTTTCTGTCAGCAACGGCAACAAAGGCGTCAATGTATGTTTTATTGAAATTTCTATTTTCGATTTACCATCCAAGTTTTGCATTTGAAGAAAATACAATTTTAATAATTTTTATGCCTCTTGCCATTGCTACAATGTTTTTGGCTTCAATTGTTGCTATATTCCAAACTAATTTAAAGCGCATGCTTGCATATTCATCTATTGGACAGATTGGATATCTGCTTTTGGGTGCATCGTTAATGAACTCAATGGGATTAACAGCAACCCTAGTACATATGTTTAATCATGGAATAACTAAGGCTTTGTTATTTATGGGTGCTGGTATTTTAGCCCTTAAAGTAGGGAAAGTATCTTATGAAAATATTGCTGGATTAGGTAGGTCTATGCCCTTGACTGCAGCGGCGATGGTAGTTGGAGGACTAAGCCTAATTGGGGTTCCAGGTACTGCAGGATTTATTTCAAAATGGCTTTTGATACAAGCTGCATTTGCAAATGGGTGGTGGCAAATTTCTTTGCTCATTGTTGTGTCCTCACTGCTTTCTGTTGTTTATGTTTGGAGGTTTATTGAAATACTGTATATTGCACCAAATAATAAGATGGGGACAAAAACAGAAGCGTCAGCTTCAATGCTTATTCCGATGTGGATATTAGCTTTTGCCTGTTTGTTTTTTGGATTTTTTACTGATCTTACGTTAGGTACAGCTCAGACTGCGGCAGAAAATTTGTTGAGTTTACCAAATAGCGTTCTTCAAACTACTTTAGGAGATGGATCGTGATTGGTATTTCAACTGCTATATTATGTTCAATTCTAATGCCTCTTGTGGGTATTCTTGGCAATTTAGTTTTAAGAAACTCTATAAACCTTAGAGACTCGTTTACTTTTTTAGTATCTGTTCTTACATTCGGCTCCGTTTTTACTGTTTTCATTCTTAGTGGGGGAGTTCAAAATGAAGAGTTGTCTCTTTTCATGGTACTTCCAAATTTAGATATTGCATTTAAGGTAGAGCCACTTGGATTACTCTTCGCTTTAGTTGCTTCAGGACTTTGGATGCTCACACATCTGTATGGTATTGGATACATGCGTGGAAATAACGAAGCCCGACAAGCTCAATTTTTTGCGTTCTTTTGTTTAGCTATTTTTGCTGTCATGGGGATTTGTTTTGCAGCCAACATGTTCACGTTATTTCTTTTTTATGAAATTCTCACCTTATCAACTTACCCCTTAGTAGCACACAAGGGAGATCCACTGTCCGTATCTGGAGCAAGAGTTTATCTAGGGATACTTTTAGGTACTTCTATCGTTTTTTTACTTACTGGATTGATTTGGACTTACGCACTGGTTGGACATTTAGATTTTGTTGCTGGTGGAATTTTAAATGGTAAAATTGCTGTGGGTTTATTACCCATTTTACTTGGATTATATGCATTTGGAATCGGAAAGGCAGCGTTAATGCCATTACACCGATGGCTGCCAGCAGCTATGGTGGCGCCCACGCCAGTATCAGCATTATTACATGCCGTCGCTGTAGTTAAGGCAGGTGTTTTCACAATGTTGAAAGTTGGTGTGTATATTTTTGGAATTGATTTCCTTGCAGAATCTGGTGCGTCACAGTGGTTAATTTGGTTAGCAGCGATTTCTATTATTTTGGCATCTATATTTGCACTAATGCAGAACAATTTGAAAAAAAGATTAGCATACTCTACGGTATCACAATTGAGTTATGTCACTTTGGCCATGGCTCTTGCTACACCTATGGCTGCGATGGGTGGTGGGATGCATATTGCGATGCATGCTTTTGGAAAAATAGCGCTCTTTATGTGTGCCGGGGCTATATATGTCGTAACTAAAAAAACTGATGTCAGCGAGTTAAGTGGCTTGGGTAGAAAGATGCCAATTACATTTATTATTTTTGCAATAGCCTCTTTTTCTATTATTGGATTGCCTCCTTTTGGAGGTTCTTGGCCAAAGTTTTTACTAATACTGGGAGCAGTTGATACTGGGTATTTTTCTATAATAGCAGTTCTTATGATTTCATCACTACTAAATGTGGCTTATTTGCTTCCAATAGTCGGTCGTGGCTTTTTTGTTAAATCGAAAGATGGGTTAGATTTAAAGTTAATACATGAAGCGCCCTTGCTGTGTTGGCTACCAGCAGCCATCGCGGCGGGTACCTGCCTTTTACTTTTCTTCTATGCCGGTTTGATCCAAGATTTCTTAAGACCTTTTGCACAAGGATCAATATAATGAAAAATGCTAAACATGATAATAATCAAAAATTTCCCAAATTAGGGCAATGGTTAACGTGGGTAGATAAACCAGGATCGGTAAACAAAATATTGATTGGGCTGGGTTTAGTTTGTTTTATACTGCTTTGTTTTGATTTTTTTTATCCAAAGCATGGGCATTTTGATGTGGAAAATATAAGAGGATTTTATAGCTTGTATGGCTTTATTGCGTTTACAGCAGTGGTATTTTTGGCAATGTTTTTAAGAACAATCATTATACGAAAACCAGATTATTATTCTTCGAAAGATGTTAATTCTGAAAAATATCCAACAGATGGTTTAGGGCAGGTAGATCAAGATGATTGAACTGATCCCAACATCATTTATCTTCTTTGCAATGGCGGGTGTTTTGGTTTGCGTTCCACATGGCATTATGCGTGGGGCTTTATTATTAGCGACACCACTTATTGCAGGTTTGCATATCTGGTTAATAGGTTTTGGAAATTTTTGGCCTTACGAGATTTTTGGGTTTGATTTGGAGTTGATGCGTGTTGATCGCTTATCACGCATTTTTGTAATTATATTTTGTCTTGCTAGCTTTTTAGGTAATATGTTTGCCTGGCATCTGAGAGATACAACTCAGCAAGTGGCAGCTCTTTTATATGCTGGTTCCGCTATTGGGGCTGCATTATCAGGGGATCTAATAAGTTTATTCTTTTATTGGGAAGGAACAGCGTTAGCTTCGGTGTTTCTAATTTGGGCGCGGGGTACAGAAGGCGCCTATCATACTGGAATGCGTTATCTTATTGTCCAAATAGGTTCTGGTGTAATTTTAATTGCTGGTGTCGCTGTGTTTTATCGTGAAACGGGGATAGTTTCTTTTGATAAAATGACCTTAGGAAGTCTTGGAACATGGTTAATTTTTATCAGTTTTGGAATTAAATGTGCATTTCCATTAATGCATAATTGGTTACAAGATAGTTACCCGGCTGCGACAGTTACTGGTACGGTCATATTGTCTGCATTTACCACAAAAATGGCGATTTATGCTTTAGCACGTGGGTTTGCCGGTACTGAAATACTTATTTATATTGGAACTATTATGACACTATTTCCAATTTTCTTTGCGGAGATTGAAAATGATATGCGTCGTGTCTTATCTTATTCTTTAAATAATCAATTGGGGTTCATGGTCGTTGCAATAGGTATTGGATCAGAACTTGCACTAAATGGAATGGCTGGCCATGCTTTTGCACATATTTTGTATAAGGCTTTACTGTTTATGTCAGTAGGTGCCGTGTTATATCGAACTGGAACGGCAAAGGCGTCAGAATTAGGGGGGTTATACCGAACGATGCCACTGACAGCTATTTTTTGCCTCATTGGCGCTGCCTCTATTTCAGCTTTCCCTCTTTTATCAGGATTTGTAACCAAGTCGCTAACTTTAAGTTCTGTTGCTGAAGAACATAGAACGATAATTTGGTTGGCATTGGTTTTTGCTTCTGCAGGGGTTTTATCTCATTCAGGTATTAAGATCCCGTTTTTCACTTTTTTTGGACATGATTCTGGGAAAAGACCAGCTGAGGCGCCAAGGCATATGCTGATTGCAATGGGAATTACATCTTTATTATGTATTTTAATTGGAGTATTTCCAAGTATTTTTTATCAAATTTTACCGTATGATACCTCTTACGTACCCTATACTTTTGATCATGTCCTTGGTCAGCTCCAATTATTATTTTTTGCACTATTAGCTTTTGCAATTTTGTACCGGTTTGGATTACATCCATCAGAAATTGACTCTACAAATATTGATACTGATGTCATTTATCGTAAATGGATGCCTTCGTTGCTAGGGCTTTTAATACTGGCTCTCAGCAGGTTATATCTGAGAATTTTGATTAAAATTTCTTACTTGATAAAATATGCATATAGAAAGTTAAATGAGACTCATGGACCTAAAAGTGCACGAGTAACAGGTTATCCGAGTAGTGTGATGGTTATTAATATCACCGTTCTTTTTGCAATTGCATTAATTGTTATTTTTGCAAGTTAGAATATTACGAATTATGGAAGTTGAGACGTAATTATGCCTTGTTATAAAAAGATTTAAATAAATTATGACTGATACTCCCTTAGATATTATAATTAAGAAAATTGCAGCTAGTGATATTGTAGATAACCGTTTAATTTTATTTAGAAGATTTCTGGAGACAGAACTATTTATTCTGATTGATGATCCCGAAAACCCAAAGCCAAAATTAATGCAAATAGATCAAGGGGTGATTATGCTTGCATTTGATCTTGAGGAGAAACTAATCGATTTTGCTGGTGAAAGTTCATTTTTTATTTCGATGTCTGGTCGTCAATTAATCTCTCAAAATGCTTCAATAGGTATTGCGGTTAATTTAAATAATAGTGGGGGAGGGTATATCTTAACTGATGAGGTTATAGAATGGTTGATGAAAAATACACAAGCAACCAAAGAGGTATTACAAAGCACTACCAACGAAATTGCATCACCTTCAATTATCACCGAGCGATTTGTAGAGTTACTTGACGAAGCCTTAGCTGCATCTTTTGGCTTAGCTGAATATGCTATTTTGGTTCAAGATTTAACAAAACTTAAATCAAAAAGTTTATTATTAATTTTTGTTGGTTCAGTTAAACTTTACCATGACGCGCTTGCTCAACAGGCATCGGAAGCATTTTCATTATCAGGTATACAAGATTTAATTTTAGACATTACATTTTGTAAATCTGAAGATGAATTGGTTAAGAAAGCTCTACTTGTTGGCCTTCGTTTTGATTTGCCCCAGATTGAAAAACCCAGTGAACCCAAGGCGCCTGGAATGGATCCTAATAAACCACCCTTGTTGCGTTAATTATTTACGAGGATGATTACCAAGGTATTATTTTACCCGCCCAATCAAAAAACTTTCCACTATCCTGAGCATCAAGTGTTTCTGTTAAATTAATAATATCATTGGCTGCTTTTTGAGATGAAACCCTTGGGTGAGTAGTATAATTTTTGGTCATCTCAGTGTCTACTGTTCCTGGATGCACAGCTAGAAGACATGCATTTGGGTGCGTTCGTTTTATTTCAATGGCACTGGTCCGTAAAATTTGATTCAAAGCCGCTTTTGCAGTTCTATAACTTATCCAACCTCCTAGATGATTATCGGTGATTGAACCCACTCGTGCCGATAAAACAATCACATGACATGGGCGATTTTTAGGTATCAATTTATGTATGTGTTTTAAAACTAGTGCAGGCCCTAACGCATTTAACGAAAACTGTTTTAGCATAGCATCAGAGTTCAAACGTTTGATGGTTTTTTCTGGATCATCATTATTTATTTTCACACCTCCAGTTGCAACAATGATAACATCATAAATAGAAATTTCTTTTTCTAAATTTCTTGCTACGTTACTTTCGTTTGTTATATCAAAATTGTCTCTAGAACGTGTTAGAGTGTTTACTAATTCGTATAATGGGTTTTTGTTATAGGCGTTCTGTAGAGCTGACCCTATTCCACCGGATGCTCCTATAATTAGTACATTTTTCATTTCTATCTTCTGATTGTTTCACTTCGCAAAGTAGTTTTTTTTGACAACTAATCAAACATACCCTTTTATTTTGCAAAAAAAACTATTAATAACAAAGTATGTTTGAAACTAATAATATAAAATTACAGCAAAATGATAGTAAACTGCTATTAGCTGAACTACTCCTTAGCAGCCTCTGAGCGTGCCTGGTCTGGGCGCGTACGCTCAGAGGTAACGTAAAAGCGCCTTCTTATAAATGAAATTAGCTAAGAGAAAAAAATGAAACACATTAAACAACAAGATAATGTTTTAATATTTGATACTACTTTAAGGGATGGTGAGCAGAGCCCTGGGGCGACAATGAGCCATGCTGAAAAGTTAGAAATAGCAGAGCTTTTGGATGAAATGGGTGTGGATATCATTGAAGCAGGCTTTCCAATTGCATCTGAAGGTGATTTTCAGGCTGTTTCGGAAGTTTCCAGACGGTCAAAAAATTCTGTGATATGTGGCTTGAGTAGAGCCAACTTTAGAGACATCGATAGGTGTTGGGAAGCGGTTCAACATGCTGCAAGGCCCCGTATTCATACTTTTATAGGAACGTCTCCACTTCACCGACAAATTCCTAATCTGACCAAGGATGAAATGGCGGACGTTATACATGAAACCGTAACGCATGCCAGAAACCTTTGTGATAACGTCCAGTGGTCTCCAATGGACGCAACACGAACAGAACTAGATTATTTATATAGAGTAGTGGAAATAGCTATTAACGCTGGAGCAACAACAATTAATATCCCTGATACTGTAGGGTATACAGCGCCAAGAGAGTGTGGTGAATTAATTAGTGCATTAATTGATAATGTACCTGGTGCAGACACTGTAACTTTTGCAACCCATTGTCATAATGATTTAGGAATGGCGACTGCTAACGCTTTGTCTGCTGTTGAAGCAGGAGCAAGGCAAATAGAATGCACAATAAATGGGTTAGGCGAGAGGGCGGGAAATACTGCGCTTGAGGAGGTGGTGATGGCACTTAGGGTTCGAAATGACATTATGCCTTTCCAAACTCAAATAGACAGTACTAAACTTATGAATATAAGCCGTAGAGTGGCAACTGTTAGTGGATTTCAGGTTCAATATAACAAGGCTATTGTAGGTAAGAATGCTTTTGCACACGAAAGTGGAATTCATCAAGATGGTATGTTGAAAAATGCTGAAACTTTTGAAATAATGCGTCCCGAAGATGTAGGGCTTGCCGAAACAAACTTGGTTTTGGGTAAACATTCTGGACGAGCGGCGTTGCGAGCAAGGCTTAAAGATTTGGGTTTTGACTTAGGGGATAATCAACTTAAAGATGTTTTTGTTAGATTTAAAACATTAGCTGATAGGAAAAAAGAAATCTATGATGATGATCTTTTGGCCCTGATGCATAATAGCGCATCGGATGCAGAGCATGATAGTCTTCAAGTTAAGTCATTAAGAGTAGTATGTGGCACAGAGGGCCCACAAACTGCAGAATTAAAGATGTCTATTGATGGGATTGAAAGCCAAATTGAAGCTAGTGGAGATGGCCCGGTAGACTCTGTTTTTAATGCTGTAAAGAGTCTATTTCCACATGAAGCACGATTGCAACTGTATCAAGTTCATGCGGTTACTGAAGGAACAGATGCCCAGGCTACAGTTACTGTTCGGATGGAAGAAAATGGAAAAATTGTTGTTGGGCAATCTTCTGATACGGATACAGTTGTAGCATCAGCTAAGGCTTATGTTAACGCTTTAAATAAACTACTTGTTAGGCGTAAAAAAAGAGTTCCAGAAATAATTTAAATTTAGAATATTTTTAAGTAAAATAGTTTTAATATTTATCTGTGAATGAATCTGATAGAGAAGTTTTTTAGGCAATTAAATGCCTATGCTGTCAAGCTAAGGCTTTACGTTTTATACTTTGAATGACTATAATATACCAATCGACCCTTTGATTATTAAACTCATATAAAAAGGTTTTTTTATGGTTGGACTATCTAGTCTTTTCTCGTCGGACATGGCGATAGATTTAGGCACCGCTAATACTCTCGTTTATGTAAAAGGACGGGGCATTATTTTAAATGAACCTTCAGTTGTGGCTTATCATACGAAAGATGGGAAAAAAAAGGTTTTAGCAGTTGGAGAAGACGCTAAATTAATGTTAGGCCGAACCCCAGGTTCGATTGAGGCCATACGCCCGATGAGGGATGGAGTTATTGCTGATTTTGATACTGCTGAAGAAATGATTAAATATTTCATTAGAAAAGTGCATAGAAGAACAACATTTACTAAACCAAAAATTATTGTTTGTGTGCCCCATGGTGCTACACCAGTTGAAAAGCGTGCTATTAGGCAATCTGTTTTATCCGCAGGTGCTCGAAAGGCAGGCCTAATCGCAGAACCTATTGCAGCAGCAATTGGAGCTGGTATGCCAATTACTGACCCTACTGGCTCAATGGTAGTTGATATTGGGGGTGGAACGACAGAAGTTGCTGTTCTCTCCTTGGGAGATATAGTTTATGCTCGATCGGTTAGAGTGGGTGGCGATAGGATGGATGAGGCAATTATCTCTTACCTTCGCCGGAAAGAAAATTTACTTATTGGCGAAAGTACGGCTGAACGCATTAAAACATCGATTGGAACGGCTAGAATGCCAGATAATGGCCGTGGAGCAGTCATGACAATTCGTGGCCGTGATCTTTTGAATGGTGTCCCAAAAGAAACAGAAATTACCCAAGCTCAGGTAGCAGAAGCTCTTTCTGAAACGGTTCAGCAAATTTGCGAAAGTGTGATGAGCGCCCTGGAGGCAACACCACCGGATCTTGCCGCAGACATTGTTGATCGTGGTGTGATGTTGACTGGTGGTGGTGCATTATTAGGGGACCTCGATTTGACTTTAAGGGAACAGATTGGCCTACCTATTACTATTGCTGAAGAATCTCTTAATTGTGTGGCAATTGGAACAGGAAAAGCTTTGGAATACGAAAAACAACTAGGGCACGTAATTGACTACGAAAGCTGATTTTTAATTTAGGGGAAACTTTGGCTCGTAATAATCATGAAGATAGTAATTATACTGGTCGATTTAGGCGGGTATTAACTGTCATATCTATTATTTTTTGTCTTATACTTTTTTTACTTTGGAGATTAGATAATCCTCGAGCAGAAACAATTCGATTAGCAGTAGTCGATAAGTTTGTTCCAAATTTTAGTTTTATACTGACCCCTCTAACCACTTTGCAAAATATTGCGTTAGATTTCAGATCTTATTCTAACATATTTGAATTAAATAATGAATTAAACAAAGAAATCCAGCAGTTAAAACATTGGAAAGAACAAGCTATCCAGTGGGAAGCCAAATATGCAAAATTATTGGATTTGAATAAGGTAAAATTAGATCTTAAGCTGCCATATACTACGGGAATAGTGCTAGCAGACACAGGTTCTGGATTTCGACAACATGTTTTGATAAATATTGGTGCGAAAGACGGTATCAAGAATGGATGGGCTGCCACTGATGGGTTAGGCCTCGTAGGGCGCATCACTGGAGTTGGAAAATCAACAGCGCTGGTAATGCTTTTAACCGACACTTCAAGTAAAGTGGCAGTTTCGATACAACCATCAGGTGAAAAAGCCATTATGCATGGGGATAATACAATGTTTCCTGCTTTGGAATTGATAAGTAAAGCTGATCGTGTAGGTGCGGGTGATCGAGTAATTACATCGGGAGATGGGCAGGTTTTTCCAAAAGGCTTATTAATAGGTAGCGTAGTGAAAGACTCAACAGGTAGAAAAAGAGTAAGTTTATCTGCTGACTACAAAAGGCTCGCTTTTCTTCGAGTTCTGCGAATGATTCCAATTGAAACAATTCAAGAAAGTAAAATGTTAATTGGAACGGAAATAATTAAAAAGGATTCTTCTGAAGATAAGGACACCTTAAATGATTAATGCATTATGGGGCCAACGAATTTTCTATCTCTTAATAAGTCTATTGCTCATTGTTTGGTTAATAGCGCCACAGAACTCTTTGTCACATGGGTTGCCAACCCCAGAATTTTTGCTTTGTTTGACTTTAGCTATTATCTTTCGAAGGCCTGACGTTTTACCAGTTATACTTATTGCTATTGTTTTTTTGTTTTGTGATTTTTTGTTTAATCGCCCAATCGGTCTGTGGACTGTTATTGTTATAATAATATCTGAATTCGCAAAGACTCAATATTGGCGTTATAAAGATTCCAATTTTATTACTACTTGGTTCTTTATTTCATTTTTAATTTCATCAGGTATTTTTTCATATATGATAATTTTAAATGTTTTATTGGTTCCACAATCTAACTTTTGGCAATATATAATTTGGGCTTTAATAACGATATTAACCTATCCAGTTATTTTTTGTTTGAGCTTTTTGATAGTGGGGTTTGATAAGCAAAGCCAACATAGCCCATTTATGCGGAAAAAAATATGAAAGACAAGGATTTAGACCCTTCTCTTGCGGCTAAAAGTATGTTGCGCCGAGGAGTTTTGTTATTTGCTGTGCAAGGTATAGTTGCTTTAGGGTTGGCGACTAGAATGCGATTTTTACAAGTGAAACAATCTGATCAATTCCGTTTATTAGCGGAGGAAAATAGGATTAATGTTAGACTTGTTCCTCCTTTAAGGGGCTTAATATATGATAGAGATGGACTGCTTATAGCTAATAATGTTCAGAATTATAGGGTAGTAATTATCAGAGAAGATGTGAAGAACTTAGATGATGTTTTAGGTAAATTACAGATTTTACTTGGTGTCTCTGATTCTAGAAGAGAGCGCATTAAAACATTAATATTGAATCACAGTCCGTTTGTTCCAATTACAATTCTTAATAACCTTTCTTGGGCTGATGTAGCGAAGCTTTCTGCAAACGCACCAGTTTTGCCTGGTTTAACAGCGGATGTTGGATCATCTCGATATTATCCAAGGGGTGCTGATTATGCCCATTTACTCGGTTACGTTGGGCCGGTCAGTGATTTTGATTTAAAAAATAGGGATGACAATGATCCTTTGTTGAAAATCCCTCGATTTCAAATTGGAAAAACTGGAGTCGAAGCTAAGCTGGAGCGAACTTTGCGTGGAAATGCTGGCACAAAACGCATTGAGGTTAATGCACAAGGGCGAGTAATTCGAGAGTTAAGTAGAAATAGTGGTTTGGCTGGTAAAGATATTCAGATGACAATTGATACTGGGTTGCAAAATTTTTCCTTGGCTCGTCTGGGAGATAAAAGTGCCTCTGCAGTTTTAATGAGAATTGACAATGGAGACTTACTATCAATGGCCTCCTCACCAAGCTTTAATACAAATCTTTTTGTTGAAGGAATTTCGACCAGTGATTATGAAGACCTGAGAGATAATGAGTTCAGGCCCTTAGCTGATAAGAGTGTTCAGGGTATTTATCCCCCAGGGTCAACATTTAAGATGGTGATAGCTTTGGCAGCTTTGGAGGCTGGAGTAATTCGAGCTGATGAGAAAATTAAATGTGAGGGTCATATAGAATTAGCTGATCGAAAATTTCATTGTTGGAAACGTTTGGGGCATGGTCAAATGTCGCTACGGCAAGCATTAGAACAATCATGTGATGTATTTTTTTATGAAATTGCTTTAAGAGTTGGAATCGAAAAAATTACAATTATGGCAAATCGTTTAGGACTTGGTGTTAAGCATGAATTACCTTTATCTGGAGTTTCGAGTGGGCTTTCTCCAACAAAAAGTTGGAAATTACAAACGCAAGGGCGCTCTTGGGTTTTAGGCGACACTTTAAACGTTGGAATTGGGCAAGGTTATGTTTTATCTTCTCCGATGCAACTAGCAGTAATGGCGTCCCGAATAGCTAGTGGAAAATCTGTGCAACCGAGATTGATAAAACGAATAGATGGACTTGATCAACAAGTGGTAAAGCAAAACGCATTGGATATTAACCCGTATTCTCTAGATCTTGTTAGGAAGGGTATGTATGACGTTTCAAACGGAATAAAGGGAACTGCCCGAAAGTCAAAGGTGGCAATAAATGAAATTTTGATGGCTGCGAAAACAGGAACTTCCCAAGTTCGGAATATTACGAAAAAAGAGCGCGCAACTGGTGTTATCCCTAATGAAAAATTACCTTGGAAAAGGCGTGATCATGCGTTGTTTGTGGGTTATGCTCCTTATGAGAAACCTGAATATGCGATCGCCGTTGTCGTCGAACATGGTGGTGGGGGTTCTAAAGTAGCAGCACCTATCGCAAGGGATATAATGCTGCGAGCATTATATGGAAAAGTTCCACCATTAGAGGCTTACCCAATTGACCAGAGGCCTGAAATAAAGAAAAGGTTAAAGAAATTAAATTTAAATCCAATTTTGAAACCTAATATGAATAAAGGTAATGCATGAGTTATCTTGAGTATTCTGTTCGTAAAATTCCAACTGGTTTTAACCGTTTAGCCTATATAAACTTGCCTATCATAATCCTATTGATAGCAATTGCTTCAATTGGATTCTTAATGTTATTTTCAGTAGCTGGAGGTTCGATTGAACCATGGGCTAAAGCGCAAATGATAAGGTTTTCTATTGGCTTTTTCTTAATGTTGATAATTGCTTTTATCCCAATATGGTTTTGGCGGAATATAAGTGGATTAGCTTACTTTATATCAATTATACTATTATTGGCTGTAGAATTTTTTGGAGTTTCTGGCATGGGTGCAGTGCGGTGGATAGATTTAGGATTTATGAGGCTACAACCATCGGAGGTTACTAAGCTTACTGTTGTAATGTTCTTAGCAAGTTATTATGATTGGTTGCCCCGCAACAAAGTGTCAAATATTTTCTGGGTTATTCTTCCATTATTAATAATAGTTTTACCGGTTTTAATGGTTTTAAGGCAACCAGACTTAGGAACAGCACTTCTCATTTTAGTTGGTGGATTAACTGTTATGTTTATTGCAGGCGTTAGTTGGATTTACTTTCTAATATCTGGATTAGGCGTATTTACTTTTGTATTTTCTATTTTTCACTTCAGAGGTACAGAGTTTCAAATTTTAAAAAATTATCAATATAGACGCATTGATACATTTTTAGATCCTGCAAATGATCCGTTAGGTGCGGGGTATCATATAACACAGTCAAAAATTGCTCTTGGATCTGGTGGATTTTCTGGAAGAGGTTTTATGCAGGGAACGCAGAGTCGCTTAAACTTTTTACCGGAAAAGCATACTGATTTTATTTTCACAACTTTGGCTGAAGAATTTGGATTTATAGGTGGTTTATCACTACTTGGTTTGTATTTCTTGATGATTATCTTTTGTGGTATTGTCGCTTTTGGGAGTAAAGATCGTTATTCTGGCTTAGTAGTTTCTGGACTTAATATGACATTTTTTCTGTATTTTGCGGTTAACATGGCTATGGTTATGGGTATGTTGCCGGTAGTAGGGGTTCCACTGCCACTTGTTAGTTATGGTGGTTCAGCGATGTTCGTACTAATGATCGCTTTCGGCCTAATTCAAAGTGCGGCAATACATAAGGCGAGATGAAAATGAAAATTAATGTTTTATATGCGGGAACTGAAAAATCATGGCCGGATTATGAGCAATATTTGAAATTAGCATTTCATCAAAGACGATTGAATGTTTCATTGAAGTGCAATTTTACTGACCTGGGCGAAGTGGATTATATAATTTATGCTCCAAATGGTCCTTTTAATGATTTCTCGATCTTTCCAAATGTTAAAGCAATTTTAAGTTTATGGGCTGGTGTCGAAAATACTGTCTCAAACAAAACGTTATCTCAACCACTGTGTCGCATGGTTGATGAAGGCTTAACTGAGGGAATGGTTGAATATATTGTCACCCATTCACTAAGATATCATATTAACTTGGATAAGCAGATAAGTAAGCAAGATGGGGTTTGGCGCCATGATACGATGGTGCCTAATTTAGCACGGGATAGAACCATTGGTCTCCTAGGCTTGGGTGCCTTGGGCTCAGCGTGTGCACTAAAATTAAGAGAACTCAACTTTAATGTGCAGGGATGGAGCCGAACTGAGAAAAAAATCCCAAATATTGAATGCCTGTCAGGAGATAAAGGTTTTGATAAAGTCTTAAAAACCTCTGATATCTTAATACTTTTATTACCTTTAACAGACAAAACAAAATATATACTTAATTCTAAGACACTTGCAAAAGTGAAAAAAGGTATTTTTATTATAAATGCTGGTCGTGGTTCATTAATTGATGATGAGGCATTAATTTCTTTTATCGATAAAGGTACTGTTGCTGCTGCAACTTTAGATGTATTTAGTAAGGAACCATTGCCCAGCAGCCATATTTTTTGGGAGCATGCAAAGGTGACTGTCACTCCTCACATAGCAGCAGAAACAAGGCCTCAAACCTCATCAAAAAGTATTGCCGAAAATATTTTTAGAAGTGAAAATGGCCTAGGTCTTTTGAATTTAGTTGATAGAGTAGAAGGGTATTAATTTTTCTAAATTACTTAAATTTTGCTGCCCTTTTTTGAATTGTGGCCATGACAGCCTCCATATTATTTTCATAACCCATAATCCTACTTTGAATGTCAGATTCGATTTCCAGTCCTTTACCATTTGGAGCGACCCAAGACTGTTCTATTAATTTTTTTGCACCTTTTAATACGTCTGGCGATTTCCCAATCAATAACTTAGCAAATTCATTGGCGGCCCCTAATGGGTCTTTATTAACTTTAGTTATGAGGCCAAGGTCTAAAGCTTCAGTGCCATCAAAAATTCTACCTGTCATGATTAATTCTTTAGCAACATCAGCTCTGGTTAATTTGGGAAGGTTTTGAGTGATACCCAGATCTGGAATTATTCCCCACTTGGACTCCATAATCGAAAATTGTGAATTAGGTTGAGCAATGCGAAAATCAGCAGCTAGTGCTAGTTGAATTCCACCACCAAATGCGACTCCTTTAATAGCGGCAATAACTGGCACTTCAATTTCTTGCCAAACATAACAGGGTTTTTGAAACCAATTAGCGTCTTCACCAACTGGTCTACTTGTCAGGTCGTTGCGCACTTGCCCAAAATCAGTGGCCCATTCGCTAAAAGTTGAAGTATCTAGGCCGCTGCAAAAATCACTTCCCGCACCTGTTAAGATGATTACTCGAACTGATTTTTCACGTTTCAAGTTTTCACCAACAAGAGATATGGCATTAAACATATCTTTTGAAAGTGCATTTTTCTTCTCTGGTCTGTTTAGTGTGACAGTTGCTATGTGATTAGAAATTTCCAAATTTACAATATCATTCATCTTCTTATCCTAGAGTAAGTTATTTTTCATATGCATTCATTTAATGAGTTAAAGGAACAGAGAACTATCTTAAAGAGGTTTTATGAATGATAGTTACTGTGTAAACAGCTAATGAATTAAAAAGATAAATAAATTTATTTTTTATGTCGTAATATTACCAAATTTTGGTTATTTTTTGATGGTATAATTTTAAGGGCTGTTTAAAATATTTTTTTAATAATTTGGAATAGGAAATATGGCAATTTTATTGGGTGTAGATACTGGCGGCACATATACAGATGCTGTTCTGATGGAAGATAATAAAAATATAATAGCTTCTTCTAAGGCGCTAACGACAAAACATGATTTATCGATTGGA
>Ga0209383_1000990_pt1 | contig 18610 bp, 26 predicted proteins | sample CoawatmetaG02DNA_FD_187510 | JGI IMG/M metagenome (GOLD analysis project Ga0209383, IMG submission 187510) | Marine microbial communities from the West Antarctic Peninsula - Coastal water metaG029-DNA (SPAdes) (version 2) | ecosystem: Environmental > Aquatic > Marine > Coastal ... | reverse complement strand
ATAAACAAGGAAATGAAACATTGTTTGAAGGATCAAAGAGAGAAGCGAAAAATGTTAGAGTAAATGTTGGAGTTTGTGATGTTACTACTTTAGGTAAAATAGATATTAAAGGACCAGATGCAGCAGAGTTATTAAATAGAGTATATACAAATGCTTGGTTAAAACTGCCAGTCAGTAAAGCAAGATACGGTGTAATGTTAAGAGAAGATGGAATTGTAATGGATGATGGAACTACTACTAGAATTTCAGAAAATCATTATCATATGACAACAACTACGGCACAAGCTGCAAATGTTTTATCCCATCTTGAATATTATTTGCAACTAGTATGGCCAGAATTAAATGTAAACGTTGTTTCTTCAACAGAACAATGGGCAGGAGCAGCTATAGCAGGACCTAAATCTAGAGACCTAATGCAGAAATTATTTCCAAAAATAGACGCATCAAATGAAGGTTTGCCATTTATGGGCTATTTAGAAGGAGAGTTATCTGGTGTTAAAGCAAGAATTTTTAGAATTTCATTTTCAGGAGAACTTGCATATGAAGTTAATGTAGAGTCAGACAATGGAAACTTTATGTGGGAGAAAATTATGGAAATTGGTAAAGAATTTGCAATTCAACCTTATGGAACAGAGGCATTATCAACATTAAGAATAGAAATGGGGCATGTAGCTGGCTCAGAGTTAGATGGCAGAACTATCCCATATGATAATTCTTTAGAAGGATTAGTAAGTAAAAAGAAAGATTTTATTGGAAAAAGATCATTGAATAGAAAAGCATTTATAGCACAAGACAGACAAAAAGTTGTTGGTGTTGTTCCGTTGGATAAAAAAACCAGTATTCCTGAAGGATCTCATTTAGTAAAAGATGCTAATGCACAACTTCCAAACCCTAAATTAGGATATATCTCAGCATCTTGTTGGAGTGTAGAACACAATAATCCATTTTCATTAGCAATTCTCAAAGATGGAAAAAATATGATTGGTCAAAAGCTATTTGTAATGTCACCATTAAAAAATAAAATAATACCAGTTGAGATAGTTTCCTCACATTATGTTGATCCAAAAGGTGAAAGGGTAAGATCATGACCTCCATATCAGCTCTAGAAAATGTTCATTATAAGGGTCTTTTTGGAGATTATGAGGATAAAATTGAAAAAGATTTATTAAAGATATCAGAAAAAAAAGATTTATTAATAATCCAAATAGTTAAATATAAAAATTCTTTAATTTCTTTAGAGAACCTAAAAATTGACGACCTAAGCTTAAAGAATGAAGCCCTCAATGTATCGTATAATCATGATACAAGAATTTTATGGAATGGACCAAATAATTGGCTTTTAGTTTCTAATAAAAAAAATCTTTTAAAAGAAATTGTTGAAAAATTTGATGAAAATAATTTTGCCATTACTAATTTATCACATTCAAGAGCAATAATTGAGCTTGAAGGTGAAAATGCAAAAGAAGTATTAAAAAAAGGATGCCCTTATAATTTTAATGAATTAAAAAAAGATAACTGCTTAAACTCAACATTTAATGGAATGTCTGTTACAATAGATCTTTTAGGTAATGATCCAAATAAAATAAGAATATTTACTTTACGAAGTTTCGGTGAATCTCTCTATCATTCGATTACAGATAGTTGTTTAGAATTTGGTTATAAAAATATTTAAACTTTATTTCTTCTTGTTGCAATATAAACACCAAGAGTAGCTATAGCAAAACCAATTAAATCTAAATTAGTTAATACTTCATTTAAGAATATCCAAGCCATTACAGCTGTAGTTGGGGGTATCAAAAAAAATATAGATACAGTTTTGCTTGCAGAATTATTTTTAATTAAAAACATTAATATTGTAAATGCACCAAATGATACTAAAAATATTTGATGACTCATAGCTATCAAAAAAGTGGAAGTAAAATTGATATAATGACTGGTAAAAATAATAATAATTATTGAATGAAAAAGACATCCACCTATAGCTTGGTACATGTTACTTACAGATAAAGGTAAATTGTTACCTATTTTTTTTTGCCATAAAGTAGAACTAGTTATTGCTAGCAATGCTACAAAAGAAGCTATTACTCCAATAACAGGAAGGCTTGTTCCAATATCAAAACCTAAAACTAATGCTGCACCAAAAAAACCAAGAATTACCCCAACCCATTGTTTCAAAGAAACTTCTTCACCTAAAAACCTACCTGCTAAAGCGTTAGTTAAAATGGGTTGTAAAGTAACAATTAATGCAGCGATTCCAGTAGGCATCCCAATTGAAACTGAATAAAAGACACCACCCAGGTAAACCCCATGAAATAAAATACCACTAAAAATAGATTGAAGTAAATTTTTTCTGTTAGTTAAAATTTTTTGTTTTGTTAGAATTACAAATAAAAAAAAACCTAGTGCTACAAAAAAAAATCTAAATGCTAAAGCAGCAAATGGATCACTATTATCTATTATTGGTTTTGTTGTAATAAAAGCTGATGACCACAAAATTATAAAGATAAATGGAAAAATTTTAACCATTTTGTTTTATAGTATAATATTCAACATAGTGTTTAAATAATACTCAAATTTAGCTAATTCTATCTTGAGTTGAATTTTTAAATATGTTTTAATTCTTATTATATTTATGAAAGTTTTAAAAATTACATTTTTTTTATGTCTTATTTTTTTAAATAGCTGTCTCCAAACTACAGCATTATTAGGTCCGGGCTTAACTGTTGCAACCACAGGAAATATTGTGCAGGCTGGGTTTCAGTATGGTGCAAACAGTGCAATTAAAAAAGAAACAGGCAAAGACGCATTTGAACATTTAAAATATGCAGTCGATAATGAAAATAAAGATAAAAAATTAACATTAAAACTTAGAAAAATAATTCAAAGCGTAAAACAAAAACTATCTAAAAACTAATCTGAAATATTTAAAGTAATTAGCTTCTCTTGTTTAGTTTCTTTACACCACATTTCATAGCTTTCACAAACTCTCCAAAGATGATTAAAAGCTCTTTGTGATATTTCTAAGGGAAAATAACTTTTTGCATAATATAAATTTGGAATTTTTACTAAAAATTTTAACATTGAATCTTTTTGCATTTCTAATAGTTTAATTGTCTCAACGTTAATTTTTTTTTTTGTAATTTTATCAATAAACTTATTCTTTTCTAATTCCACAAACCACTGATTATGGAATTCACCTGAGCTGATTAAATCATAATCTTTCGTGGTCATAAAAACTTCAAAAGCTTGTATATTGTTCATTTCTGAATTTTCTTTTTTTATATTAAATATATTTGAGTAGATTAGTTCTGCGACCCTTAAAACATATGGTTTGTCAGTATCTAAAGACATTAATTAACTTCTATGTTTAGTCATTGCTGAGGTAGCTAGTATTAAATTTGGATCCAAAAAAACTTTAGAAGAATTTATATTTTTAAATGATTTAAATGCAAAAATTGCAATAGGCAGTTCTGTACAGCCTAAGATTATTTTTTTACATTTCATGTTTATTAATTCATTGATGGCAGGTTTTATTACTTTTGTAGCAGCCTTAATATTTCCCATTTTAACAAACTTTATGGCTTTATTTACTGATTTCTTTTGAAGTTTTTGAGATGGTTGTATTAAGTTATAATCTTTATTAAAAATTTTATCATACACACCAGTTTTTAAAGTACCTTCAGTAGCTAGCAAACCAACTTTTGAATTTATTTTACAATTATTTTTTGTAAATTTATAAACTTCTTTAGGCATATTTATGATTGGAATATTAATTTTTTTTTGTAAGTCCTCAAACCAATAGTGGGCAGTGTTACATGGAATTACAATAAATTTACATTTATTTTTTTCAAGTAATTTGCACCCTTGAAGTAAACTTTTTAAAACTTTATTATATTTTATTTTACTAACTTTATTTGTGGATTTGTTTGACAGGTTTCTAGTCTGAGTCCCTATGGATTCAGGTCTTCCTGGTATATTTGATTTGTTATAAAGTAAGAATAGAGGGTATTCTTGATCTATTTTTCCTCTATTTAAAATTGCAAGTTTATTACAAAAATCTAAGCCTGCTTGTGTTCCCATTCCACCTAAGATGCCGATCATAATATATTTTTGAAATTAATTTAATTAGATTGCTTTATTTACTCCTCTCATAAAAACTAGAACCAAGCAACCATTTATTGTTTGTGACGAGTGTTTTGACCTTGGCGCAAAAGATATAAAATCACCTTTTTTAAAAATCTTACCATCAGGATCGATTAACTCTCCATCCAGCATTAAAAATTCTTCAAAACCAGTGTGTTCATGAGGTAAACTTTTTGAACCTGGTTCCATTTTAAGAACATAAGTCCCCTGACCACCATTTTGTTTATTATAGCTTATTTTATGCCAACTCATACCAGGCACAACAACACCATAGTTATCAAAGGGTTCAAATTTAAGATTATTAAAATTTATTATTTTTCTTTTTTCCATAATTTATAATAATAACAATTAATGATTATATACAATCTCTTTATCATAAATTTAAGGCATATGAAATTTTTAGGAATAATCATCTTTAGTTTACTTTTATTCAGTCAATCATTTGCAGAAAAAAAGTTTGATAAAGACTTAAAAATAGTTTCTTAAGTTAACGATTTCATTAACAGTAAAGGGGAAGCTTACTAAATAGATGAAATACCTTATAGGCAAGATATAATCTTGGTTATATGCAACCATAGCAGTGGTCCAGATCACAAAATAGAAAAATGTTTAAAGTCATGGAATTTACCACCATCAATTATTAATAATTTGTATAATAAAAAGATTAAGGGTTACATGATTAAAATTTATCGTCTTTGTTCTGGTGTTAGAGGATGGACAGAGATTGAGAGAGATATAATCTATGATGATCGTAAAAAAAATAAAAAGCTATCTGTTGGATTAAAAGATAAAAAAGGATCAACACTTATTAACGAACAATTACGTTTGTTATGCAAAATTATAGAAAAAAAATAGATATTTTGAAAGATCAAGGTTTTCATAAAATTGTACTTACGGGACATTCGACGAGAGCTAGGGCATCTATTGCTTTAAATTCTAAATTTTCCGAAAAGATAGATGGCGTGATAGCTTTAAATCCTGCTTTTGCAGGTAAGATAAAAGGATGAAGTTCTTTTTGGGAAGATATAAGAAAACATAGAATAGATTTAATAAATTTATCTAATTTAAAAAATGTATTAATTTTTTCTCATAATAAATATAAATACGAAAATCTAAAAACATTATCATTTTTATCAAAATTAGTTTCAGAAGACTTTAATGATTTAAGCAAAAGTAATTGTAAAGTATAACTTAAGTTTAATAAACATCATGGATTAACTCTCACAAAATGCTTTGCTGCATCAGAAGGTAATCAAAGAAAAATAATTAAATATTTAGAGGGAATTCTTTAAAGATAAATTTAGTGGGACTATTTGGTATTGGCTGAAATATTTAGCTAAATAATTAAAAAATTAATTTAATTAAAAAATCGCAGCCAATAGGAAGTGTGAATATTATGCAGTTTTTAAGTTAACTGCTGAAGGACCCTTGGGACCATCTTCAACTTCGAAAGTCAAAGCTTGACCCTCATCTAAACCGTTCATACCAGCATCTCTTACTGCTGAAACATGTACAAACACATCTTTTTCTTTATCTTCTCTTTCAATAAAACCAAAACCTTTAGTTGGATTGAACCATTTTACTTTTCCTTGTAGACTCATATTTATCTTCTTACTTTTCGTTGTATTAATTTATTACTTATAATTAAGTAATCTCGGCTTTGTTTAGTTTTTATAGGGTTTTGTCAACAAAATAGATAAAATTATAGATTTATTACTTAAATATTGTTTATAGTTTTGGTTAAATATACAGAATTAACATCTTGTTTATAGTGTGCAAAGGGTTCACATGCCTCAAAACTACAATTTTTAAATAGTTTTCTGGCAGGTTTAAAAAAATCTCCAGCACCTGTTTCTATACTCAATCTTCTTATGTTAAGTTTTTTTGCTTCGTTAATTAGATGATTAATAACGTTTATACCATTGCCTTTTTTTCTAAAATTATCATGAATTCTTATAGATTTAAATTCACCATGCTCTGCATCTAAAAACTTTAAAGCACCACAGCCCATTAACATATCATTTTGCCACAAACTCCAAAATTTGATTGAAGGAACTTTTAATCCAGGAATATCTAAAACATGAGCACTTCCTTCTGGAGAGGCAGCTTTTAATTCAATGAAATGTTTTGTGAGAAGTTCATGCACTTTTAGATTATCGAAATTGCCTTCTATAGATTTTAACATTAAATTAAAGTGGTGATGTGTCCCATTTTTCTTTTTTTTTTAATATCTTTTTTGAGATAGTCAAAAAGGAATTCATTATTGTTTAGTTTGGAAGATTTTCTATAATGAGATATTTGATCTCCAATAAGATTAATCATTTTTGCATTAGATAATTTTTTTAATGGGATCTGTTCTAATCCACATACAGCCCTAATATGATTTTCAAATTGGTTTATATTATAAGCATTAATTGTTAAATGGCCTGAGTTATGAACTCTTGGAGCTATTTCGTTAACATATAAATTATCATTTCTATCAATAAAAAATTCCACACATAGTGTTCCTGTGTATTTTAACTCTTCTGCAATTAGCATAGCCCATTCTCTTGATTGATTGAAAATTTTTTCATTAATTTCTGCTGGAATTTTTGAGTGCTTTAGTATTTGATCTTCATGTATATTTTCTATTGGTTCATAAATTTCGTATTTATGATTATTAAATCTAGTTATAATGACAGATATCTCTTTTTTTAATTTTACTAGTTTTTCAAGAATGTACTCTTTAGAAAAATCAATATTAAGTGAGTCAAATTCTTCAATTGACGTAATTGGATATTGTCCTTTACCATCATAGCCAAGTGTAGAGGTTTTTAGGATACCTGGTAAAAAATCTTCTAATGCTTCAATATCTTTTTTTTTTTCAATTGAAACATATCTTGTAGTTCTAATATTTAATTTATTTATAAAATCTTTTTCAGCTAATCTATGCTGTATAAGCCTATTAACAGAAGGTTTAGGTAAAACTGGTTTTATTTTATTTATCTCGTTAAGAGTTTCATAGGGAATATTTTCAAATTCATATGTCACAAAATCTACTTGATTTACAAATTCAACAATCTTTTCTTTATCATTGTAATTCCCAGAAATAAATTTATTACAGAAGTTTTGTGCAGGAGCATCAATATCATCACAGAAAATAATAGTCTTGATATTCAGTTTTTTTGCAGCAATAGCTAACATACTACCAAGTTGTCCACCACCAATTATCCCAAGAGTAATTTGTGTCATATTTATTTAGGTTTTTTTTTTACTGATTTAGTTTGTGTAGTTTTCCAATTCTTCAATTTTTTTTTAACTAAAGAATCATTGTTTGCAATAATAGATGCGGCTAACAATGCTGCGTTAATTGCACCATCTTCGCCAATAGCAAGTGTTCCTACTGGTATTCCTTTTGGCATTTGCACAATTGATAATAGGCTATCTAAACCTTTAAGTTTTTTACTTTCTATAGGCACACCCAAAACAGGCAAATGCGTTAAGGCTGAAATCATTCCAGGCAAATGAGCAGATCCACCAGCTCCAGCAATAATTACACCAATATTATTTTTTTCTACAGAAGTAGCATATTCGTACATTCTTTTTGGAGTTCTATGCGCTGATATAATTCTTGTTTCAAAAGAAACACCAATCTTTTTAAGTGTTTTTTCAGCAAGTTGCATAGTTTTGTAGTCAGACTGACTACCCATAACTATTGAAACTTTTAATGGTTTATTTTTTTTCATGAAAATTTAACTAAAATCTTTATTTCAAAATTAACTCAAAATTTCAATAAAATTAATAGTATTTAAAAAACATATTGATTAGAATTGTGAATAGTATGAATTTTAAAATCGATAATCTGCAATATTGCAATTGGTCCAGAGAAATCTTTGAATTTAATAGGGCTGCTGGTCTTGATGCGGTACATGTAACAATCGTTTATCATGAGGATTATGATGAGTTATTAGTCGAGATTAAAAAATGGGAAAAACTCTTTTTAGAAAACTCAGATTTAATTTTTCTAGGCAAAGACGCGAGTGATATAGAAAAAGCAAATTCTGATAATAAAACTGCTATTTTCTTTGGTTTTCAAAACTGCTCTCCAATTGAGGATGATATTGATTTGATAGAAAAAGTTCACAATTTGGGATGTAGGTTTATGCAGTTGACTTATAATAATCAATCTTTATTAGCCACAGGCTGTTATGAGAAAATTGATAGTGGTGTAACTAATTTTGGTCGTGAAGCTATTAAAGAAATGAATAGAGTAGGAGTTGTCGTAGACATGTCTCACTCAGCTGAAAAAAGTACCTTCGATGCAATTGAATTAAGCCAAAAACCAGTGGCCATTACTCATGCAAACCCATCTTTTTGGCATGCTGCTAAAAGAAATAAGTCTAGTGAATTGTTAAAGATATTAAGTGAGAGTGGCGGAATGTTGGGGTTATCTCTTTATCCTCATCATTTAAAAGATAATACTAATTGTACTATTGAAAGTTTTTGTGAAATGGTTGCGCGAACAGCTGAAATAATGGACTCAAAAAATATTGGCATTGGTTCTGATCTTTGTCTTAATCAACCCGATACAGTTGTTGAATGGATGAGAAATGGCACATGGTCAAAAAGTAAAAATTATGGTGAAGGATCAAAAAATAAACCAGGCTTTCCAAAGCAGCCACAATGGTTTGAGGATGCAAGAGGATTTATAAATATTGAAAATGGTCTTAAAAAGATAGGGTTTTCAGATAGCGAGACACATGGGGTACTTGGAAATAATTGGTACAATTTTTATAAATCAATTTAAATATGAAAATTAAATTAAGAGACCCAAACATAATAATGAAATTATCCAGATTAGGATCATTTCATCAATCAAAATTATCTTTTTTAAGAAGTTTTCTTAATGAGTTTAAAGACTGGGAATACAAAAGAGATTTATTTGATTTAGATAAAAATGGTTATGGAGAAGCTGTATATTCATTTAAAAAAGAAACTAGGGTTTATTCATTAGTTTGTTTTGCTAATAAAATTGACGATGAAGAAAGATCAGATAGGGTAATAGCAACAAAATGGGATGCGGCTTTTACACTTCATGATGGTGTTCCAACAAAAGATGATATTGAAAGACTTAAAAATGAAGTTCCTAAACAAGAAGTTGGAAGATTATCTTTTAAAGAGCTAACCTTATCAAGAGCAAATAAATCTGTTAGAGTTTTTAACCATGTCGTAGAAAGTTTAAGTAATGGAGAGCAGCCTGATTTAGATTTATTATCAAAAGTTGGCTATTTATACCGAACGACTGCAGTATATGGTTCAGGAAAATTTGGACTAGCTGATAGATTTAGAATTAAAAATAGAGAGGAAATTAATGGACCATTTAGACTGGAAATGATGCTCGTTTACCTTGTTAGACAGTTTACATTTGATCAAGTTAATCATGTTGCTCACTACAAAAATCCAAAAAAAGCAGTAAAGTTAGAAGAAAAAATATGTAAAAATTTAGGTATTGGAAACTCAACAGGCCTAGGTATGGCACCATTTATTGTTAATCATCCGACTTTATTAAATAATTGGATTTTGAGTAGAGAGACAGCTTTAAAAAAAATAAGAGAAATTGAAAAAGTTGAAAATAAAGACAGCAAGTTATTTGTAGAATGTGTAAAGAAATCTTTAACTAATATTACTAGCTGGAATACAGATAGTGAATATCAGCAAAAAAAAATTAAATTTTTATTAAAGGATGTGGAGAAATTTATTAACCACATAGAAAAAAAATTTAATTTTGAATCTAAATACCCTTTTAACAAAATATATATATGGCTTGAAAAAGAAACATGTGAAGAATGTATAGAATATATAGTTTCAATAATGATGGAGCCTTATGATAATATAACTGAACCTTTGGTAAAAAATATGAGCTCAGATGAAGATAAATATTTTAATATTCCTACGCATCGAACTGTAAAAGAATTACGTAATATTATTGAGAATAAATATTCAAATATTTTAGATATAAATTTTAAAAAAAAAGAAAATCACCAAAATTTTTGGTTTATTTCAAAAAATAAAGAAGAACCTAGACTGGCAAATCGTTTTGAGGAGAATGGATCTGAACTAGAGCAACCTCTTGCAATAGCTAGAGATATAAAAAAATTACAAGAAAAATTATTGTTATCAAAAAATGATTTATCGATTGCTGAATTTTTATCTAGCAATACAGAGCTAAGACATGTTGTGAGAAGAGCTTTTATAATAGAAAAATTTCCCTATTCAGAAATTCAAGACAATACAATAAGCAAAAATATAATCCCTATTGACATGTTAAGATTAAAGTTATCTTTTTTTGGAGCTCTAAAATTTGACCCGAGATCAGATAAATGGTTAAGAATCTGCATGTTTCAAGGAGCGCCATTGCCCAATGAATTAAAGAACTATGATAAGCAATGGGTTTATAAAACTAATATTTAAAAATGAGATCTTTGAGTGAAATTGAAACAACTGTTAAAAGAGCATCTAGAGCAGCTGGGTTTTCGTGGGGCATTTCAGAAGAAATAGCTAAAAGTGTAAGATTGTTAGAGCTATTTGGTTTACCTGGGATTAAAAATTTAAATCAATACTATAAAGATAAAGAAGTTAAAAAATTTGAAAACTTAAATTTAATTAGTAAAAAAAACTTAGCCTCTTTAAAGCCTTATTGTCCAATCATCCTTGGGGTTAGTTTCTTAGATCAAGTTAGAACAATAGAAATAGTAAAAAAAATTAAATTTATAAATGTTGCATATCCAATACTTTTTTTATCTTTTTTAAGTAGAGCTTCAGAAATAATTGGAAAAAAAATCCACATTAAAATTGATAAAAATGAAATCTTATTGAATTTAAATGTTAATATTTATTCAAACCTTTTTAATCAAGATTTCCTTGTTGTTGCCAGTAAAATAGAAGTAGAATTTATTGAAAACCAAGACAGTTTTACAGAGTCAGATTGGCAAAGTTTATATAAATTGTCTGAATCAACTTTTGTCGAGGAAAACGATAATTTGAAACAGGGTGCGGCAGGAGCAGGTCTCACAGATAATGACTAATAATTTTGTGGATAAAAATGGCGATGATTACAGTAAAGATTTAAATGATATTTGTGATGAGTGCAAAAAAAAAGATGAAAGCGTTTCACAAAACCTAATACTAACAGGATTCAAATTGTGTAAATCTTGTCGTATTTCAAAGACAATATTCCCAATATAATTTATTACTCACCTATGGAAATTATAATAATTATAATATTAATAATTTTACAGTCAATTTTTGGAATTGGATTGTTGCTATTTGGAACCCCAACTTTTATTTTATTTGGATATAGCTTTGCCGAAACTTTGTCATTATTATTACCAATATCAATATTGATTAGTCTAATTCAAATTTTTTTTTCAAAAAAAAAAAATATGAATTTTATTAAGAATTTTAATTTATATTGTATTCCATCTTTAGTTATTTCAATTTATTTTATTTTAAATTTTTCTGATGAAATAAACTTTGATCTTTTTATTTCTTTAATGATTATATTTATATTTTTTATTAGCTTATTTAAGAATTTTTTTATTTTTAAAGGTTATTTTGCAAAACTTTTTCTAGTTTTAATTGGAATTGTTCATGGGTTGTCAAATTTAGGTGGAACTTTACTTTCTCTAATGGCGATTTCATTAAGTAAAGATGATAAAAATGCGTCAAGATTTTTAATCTCTTATGGTTATTTTGCTATGGCATCATTTCAATATTTGACACTATCATTTTTAGGCAAGAATGTTTTTGATATTAACAATTTTTATTATCTTATATTGGTAATTATTATATATTTTCCTGTTCAAATCATGTTTAAAAAAATTGATAGTCAAAAATTTAATAAATTAATTTATTTTTTAGCCTTGTTATACGGCTTTTATATATTTGCTAAATCAATTATTTAGCTGATTTGATTAGCTGGTAGCATATTCATTCTATTGATAACAAAAGAAATTGATAAAAATGCAATTATCAAAAAAGATAAAAAAACAATTCCAAAAGATTTAAAATTTGATTTAATGTTTAGTATTTGTTTTGTTGAGATAATTAATCCTGCAAAAATCCAAAATTGAGTTAGAAAAATTATTGGAATCATCATATTGGGGGTTACAGCAAAAAATCTAAGCAAACCTGGGGCATGAGCAAAACCAACTGCAGTTAATACTTTTTTAAAAGGAACTTTTGTTTGTTTGTCTGGAAAAAGTTTAACTCCAATAACATAAATGAAAATTGCCCAAACTAACCAAGTTATAATTGCTGTAAGTCCAGACATGGCAACTGCAGTTTTCATAATAGTGTTAGCAGCTACTGCTCCTGCAATGCCATCTAAAATCATTATTAAACCAGCGAAGTATACCGAAGCTTCACCAAAATTTTTATTATCTGTGTATAAAGATTTATCTAATTTAATAGATTTAAAAACTATACTTAAAAATTCACCAAACATTAATTTTTATTCTTTTTATTTTTTTGTGCTTTGTATGAAACAATCAGTGGAAGTATTATTAAAGCAATCATAAAGATAATGCAAATTACGATTAAAAAGCTTTTTGTCATTGAGATAGTGGGGGAGCAAATAACTCCCCCAAAATAAAATCAGCCTTTTACAACTTCTCTAGTATTTGCGTTGAAGGACTCTTTAAAAGGAATATCCACTACCACTGCATCAACAGGCGTTCCTGGTGTTTCAGAGTATTTTTCTGGCAAATGAACTTTATATTTGGTTCCAACTTTTCCTTTTGGAAATCCGTTTGCATTTAAAGTTCCATCAAATGGCACATATCCCATTGCAATGTTTTGTTTCTTTTCTGGGTGATACCAAGGAGAGGTGATAAATCCAACTGGATCTCCACCGCTCTCAGGTGATACAAGCCAAAAATCAGGAGCATACTCTTCAATAGGTTTTCCACCCATTTCAAGTCCAACTAACTGAAGTTTATATGGTTTTTTTCCATCTTTAATTTCAGCACCCATTTTTTCTAATGCAGCTTTTCCTATATAGTCAGCTTTTTTATCCCATTCACCCTTACCAGATAATGAAACTTGATAACCAAGATTACATTGAAAAGGATTGTGTTGTTGATCCATATCCTGTCCCCAAGAAAGAATTCCAGCTTGAATTCTTCTGTGGTGAGCAGGCGCAATAACCATTAAGCTATGTTTTTTACCAGCATCAAGAACAGCATTCCACATATCATCAGCGTATAGCATGGACTCTCTTAGGTATATTTCATAACCAGCTTCTCCAGAGAAACCAGACTGAGAAATCACACAACTTCTTCCACCTATTTTAACTTCCGCTAACCCATAGAAAGGCATATTGTCAAAATCCAATTGATCTCCACACAAGTCTTTCATTAAAGCTTTTGATTTAGGTCCTTGGATTTGAACAGGACTGACATCAATTTCTTCAATAGTACAGTCAAATCTTCCATCAGCATTTACACCCTGAAGGTACATACCAATATCAGAGTCTGATAATGAAAACCAAAATTCATCCTTAGAAATTCTAAGAAGAATTGGATCATTTAAAACTCCACCATAAGCATTACACAAGATAACATACCTTGCTCTCATAGGTGAAATTTTCGTTGCATCTCTGGTTATTACATAGTCTGTAAATTTTTCTGCATCAGGACCTTTAACTCTAATTTGTCTTTCTACAGCTACATTCCACATAGTAACATGATTTACAATTGCATCATATTCCACCATCGCTCCACCATCTTCTGGTTTCACATAACCTCTTGGGTGGTAAATACGATTGTAAACAGTCGCTCTCCAGCATCCTGCTTGCATTGATAAATGCCAATAGGGAGACTTTCTTACTCTTGTTGAAATAAGCATTTCAACTTTAGTTGGCCCACTTTGTCTTAAATTGTACGGCACTGCACGATCTGATTGATCAACTGTAGTAGCCTGATTTAGTTTAGTATAGTCAAATTCATTAGACATAACCGTTCTCCTTCAACCACTTGTTAGTTTCCTTCAAGCCGCCGAATGTATAAATGTGGAAGTTGTCAGTAAAATCTTTCACTTTCCCAATTAATTCATTAGGGTCTTTAGGTTTCAATAAATCTAACGCCTTAGTAAAATTAGATTTAAGAAAATTAATGGAATTTTTCGCCCCGACAATATTAGCAAATTTAATTAAGCTAGATATTTTCATAGGCCCAGTAATTCCCACATGCACTGGTACTGACTGCTTAGAAATAAAATCTATGATAGGTTGACTATCAAGCAACCACTGAGTCACAATATAGTCAGCATAAGGCTTTTTATCTATCATAGCTTTTTCTAATTCTTTCTCGGACATATCCGGACTACCTTCAGGGTGTCCCGCTATTCCTATTTTAATTCCATCAAAAAATCCTGTTTCTAAAACTTGAATTGAGCTATCAAATTTTCCAATTGGATCTCTACTTCCTCCAATTACCAATGCTTGTTTAACTCCTTGGTCTTTACATCTTGTAATATAATCTTTTAATTCGTTTTCATTATTAACTGATCGTGCTGGAAAATGAGGTACAGGATTAAATCCTTTTTTTACAAGATCACCTGATTTATCAGCAGTGTCTTTATAGTCTCCACCAGGCAACATTGTTACATAAACATCCTTAACAGGAGGCAAGGTTTCAAGATCTGTGTGAGGTCCTATCTCAAGTGAAAAATTCATTTTTATCGATCATTATCCTATTTGTAAAACCTGTCAAAGAAATTCATCCTGTGGATAAAGAAATTTATTGCCAAAATTTTATCCAATGTTAGGATTTTTTATGGGAAAAAAAACTAACAATTCTTTACTTTCAGTAATAGTAGATCTCAAAAAAATAGAGGCTGTAAACAAACCAATTAATGAGTCTAACGGTCTTCCCAATGAGTGTTATAATAATGATGAATATCTAAAAATTGAAAAAGATAAGATTTTCTCTGATAAATGGACTGTAATTGGAGTTGGAAGCTCTATACCAAATATAGGAGACGCAAAACCATACGAACTTTTAGGAATACCCCTGATTATGATCAGAGGAAAAGATGAAAAAATTAGAGTTTTTCATAATGTGTGCAGTCATAGAGGTTTGAGGCTTTTAATTGAACCATGCGCTCTAAAAAATGTATTAAGATGCCCGTATCACTCATGGGCTTATGATTTTAATGGATCTCTAGTATCAACCCCGCATATAGGTGGCTTAAATATTCATCAAATAGATGACTTTGATAAATCTAAGAGCAACCTAAAAAAAGTTAGATCTAAGGTTTGGATGGATATGGTTTTTGTTAATCTAAATAATAATGAAATTGAATTTGATGATTATATCAAGCCACTTGAGAATAGATGGTCAAAATTTATATCTAGAGACGACCAACATTTAATAAGACACGCTAAGGATTATGGTTATATTAAATTAGACGTTAAGAGTAATTGGAAATTTGCTATTGAAAATTACTGTGAGAGTTATCATTTACCCTCTATTCATCCTGAGTTAAATAAAACATCAAATATAAGTGATCATTATCATATACAAGGATTACCAAATCGATTTGCAGGACAAGGTAGCTACAAATATAATCAGCCAATCAAGGGAAATAAAAAATTTAATAATTTTCCATCGTGGCCTGAAGATCTGGCTCTAAATGCAGAGTATGTTGCATTATTTCCAAATGTTATGATTGGCTTACACATAGATCATTTTTATATTTTTTGGTTAGAGCCAATATCTGTCAATGAAACCAAAGAACATATAGAGATATATTATATTGGAGATGAGAGTGCTTATAGTGATAACTTTAAAGAAATGAGAAAAGAGAACTCAAAGTTTTGGAAAGAAGTTATGACAGAAGACATTTTTGCAGTCGAGGGAATGCAAAAAGGTAGAGCTTCTCCAGTTTATAATGGAGGTAATTTTTCACCAATCATGGATAAACCTACTCATCAATTTCACAAGTGGATAGCAACAAATTTGATAGATTAATTTTAAAACTCTTGTAATATTGATTTTATTTTTAAATAAAATCATATGTGCAGAAAGATGAAATCACTATGAAAAAAATATTAATTATGGGTTTACCTGGATCAGGAAAAACAACTTTAGCAAAAAATTTAGTACCGTTAATCAATGCCAAGTGGCTGAATGCAGATGAGGTGCGTAAAGCTGCTAATGATTGGGATTTTTCAGAAGAAGGAAGAAAGAGACAAGCAAAACGTATGGCTGAAATGGCTGAAAAATCCAAACAAGAGGGGAACCATGTTGTTGCAGATTTTATTTGCCCAACACCTGCAGCAAGAGAATTATTTAATGCAGATTATATTATTTGGGTAGATACAATTAAAGAAGGAAGGTTTGCGGATACAAATGCCATGTTTGTAAAACCAGAAAAATATGACTATCATGTAACAACTCAGGATGCTGAAAATTGGGCTCCTAAAATAGCGAAGGAAATATAATTATGACTTACGAATGGGATAATAAAAAACCAACAGCACAAATGTTAGGAAGATGGCAGCCATTTCATGATGGACACTACACTTTATTTAAAGAAATTATAAAAAAAACAGGACAGGTTTGTATACAAATTAGAGATGTGCAGGGCATTGATGATAATCCGTTTGATTTTGATACAGTTAAAAAAAAAATTGAAGAAAGGTTAAGTCCTGAATTTGAAGGTCAGTTTAAAGTTATGCTAGTACCAAATATTACGAATATTTGCTATGGTAGGGGTGTTGGTTATAAAATTGAAGAAATTGAACTATCCAAAGAAATTCAAGAGATTTCAGCTACTAAAATTAGAGCTAAAATGAGAAAAGAAGGAAAGCTTGAGTAATATTAAGATAAAAAAAATTAACAAAGATATTGTCTCAATAGTAATTGACGAACCTAAAACATATAATGCACTATCATTTAAAAATCTTAACGATTTAATAAAGAATTTTAAAAAACTTGATAATGACAAGAATATAAAAGTAATAATTATAGAGGGATCAGGAAAAGGTTTTAGTGCTGGTCATAATTTAAAAGAAGTAAGTGGTTTAAAGAAAAAAGCTAAGTACCAAAAGCTATTTAATCTTTGCTCTAAATTAATGCTTCAAATTGTTGAGAGTAAAAAGCCAGTAATAGCAAAAGTGCATGGCGCAGCCTTTGCGGCAGGCTGTCAGCTAGTTGCTAGTTGTGATTTAGCATACAGTACCAGAGATGCAATATTTGCAACACCAGGTGTAAATATTGGATTGTTTTGTAGTACACCAATGGTTGCAGTTAGTAGAAAAATTAACCGTAAGCCAATGATGAAAATGTTACTTACAGGAGATCCAATAAAAGCTAATTTTGCAAAAGAGTTAGGACTAATAAATGATTATTATTCAAAATCAAAACTAAATACTGAAGTTTTAAAAGTAGCTAAAATAATTGCGTCTAAATCAAATTTAACGATTAAAATTGGTAAACAAGCTTTTTACAAACAATTAGAAATGCCACTAAAAAAAGCATATGTGTATACTAGTAAAATGATGACCACAAACATGATGTCGATGGATGCCAAAGAAGGGATTTCAGCATTTCTAGAAAAACGAAAACCAAAATGGAAAAATAGGTAATAATGAAATATAAAAAGAATATTCTAATCGTCATTTTTATAATTTTAGGAATGTATTTTGTCTCAAATTTTAGTGACTTTAATTTAAAAAGAGCTGTAGACGCATGTCTTGCTGGAAGTCAAAAATTATCTGAATCTAAAATCACTGACTTAGATGAAGCTAGAAAATTTTGCGAGGATCAAATTAAAAATAATAAAGAATAAAAATTGATGAGTGAAATCAAAGAAATTCTTTCAAAAAATAAAACGATTGCAATGATTGGTGTAAGCAAAAATTCATCAAAACCTTCAACTATTGTGATGAAATATATGCAAAAATACGGATACAAAGTTATTCCAATTAACTCAAGTGCAAAAGGTGAAAAAATTTTAGGTGAAGAAGTTTTTGGAAAATTAGATGAAATAAAAATACCAATAGATATTGTGGATGTTTTTAGACCCTCAAAAGAGGCTGTTGAGATAGCAAAAGATACAGTGAAAATTGGTGCAAAGGTATTATGGTTACAGTTAGGTATAAGTAGCAATGAGGCAAAAGCAATTGTTGAGTCTAATAATATCGATTATGTAGAAAACAGATGTACAAAAATGGAATATCAAAAAATTTTTTTAAAAAAAGTGCAAGCATTCCCTTTATTAATTAATAGATAATGAAAAAAATATTTTTAGTTTATGGTCACTATGATGACCAATCTTTCAATGCTGCAATAAGAGATACATTCATAAAAACTGCTGAAGAAAAAGGAAATAAAGTTGATACTGTAGATTTGTATAAAGAAAAATTTGATCCAGTTTTTGCAGGAGAGAAAGCAGGTGAAGATGTTTTAAATCACCGTAAAAG
>Ga0209383_1000988_pt1 | contig 18628 bp, 20 predicted proteins | sample CoawatmetaG02DNA_FD_187510 | JGI IMG/M metagenome (GOLD analysis project Ga0209383, IMG submission 187510) | Marine microbial communities from the West Antarctic Peninsula - Coastal water metaG029-DNA (SPAdes) (version 2) | ecosystem: Environmental > Aquatic > Marine > Coastal ... | reverse complement strand
CGAGAGTTGGATCCTGCTTTAGAGAGGGCGTCACCACTAGCCTGCATTCAGATTTCACAATGGCACCCGCTCAACCACTAATGAGCATGTGGGTAGCTGTAAATAGAATAAATGAAAAAGGGAACACAATGTGTGCAGAAGAGCGTCTTACGCCTCAGCAAGGACTTGAAGCTATTACAATCAATGCTGCTCGAGTTCTTGGAATGGACCATGAAATAGGAAGCATAAGAGCTGGTAAAAAGGCTGATTTAACCGTTTTATCAGAAGATCCATTAAAGATAGATCCTATTGATATTAAGGATATAGAAGTTCAAGCCACTTTATTTGAAGGCAAGGTCTTTAATATCGACCAAAAATGATCCCTTTAACAATTCTGGCAGGCTATCTAGGTTCAGGAAAGACAACTCTACTCAACAACCTCCTTAGACAAACATCAAAACCCATTGGAGTGTTGATAAATGATTTTGGTGAATTGAACATAGACTCTGAATTAATAAAGAACAAAGATGAATTGACGATCTCATTAACCAACGGCTGTGTTTGTTGTAATCTGAACGATGACTTAGGTTCTTCTCTGGAATTCATATCTAAACAAGGCATTGAAGGGGCAGTGATTGAAGCTAGCGGAGTTGCGATGCCCATTAAAATGTCTAATTATGGCCAAACTTGGCCCGGTTTCACTTTTAATGGAACAATTGCGGTAGTGGAAGGGCAGACCATTAAACGTCTTCTTTTAGATAAGTTTGTGTCCAATACCGTCAAATCACAAATCCTACAAAGCGATTTAGTTTATCTTAATCGCCATTCGGAAGAAGACATAAAGTTAATATCTTCATTGAGTAAAGAAATCGTACTTGAAGAAAATGTTTCTAATTTTACTGATCTTGTGTTCAACATAGATTCAACCATTCAACATAAAACCAACTTAGACATTGTTGATCATGATAATTTTTATTCAAATGTTTTTATTACTGAAAAACCTATTGAAAAAAAAGCTGTCAGGGATTTGATTGCAAACAATCCTAATGTAGAAAGAGTAAAAGGATGGATATCTAATAAAATTAATGAAACTTGGTTGGTGCAAGCAACAAAAAGTGGATGCAATTTCTCTTTATCCAATAACGACACAAAAACGAGACTAGTAATTATTCATACAAAAGAAATAAGCTTAGATGCATTAGCAGCAGAACTTTAAGGATCCTTCCCTTTTTTACTCTTTCTCCAATACAATAAGCAAATAATAATTAAAGGCAATTAACATGATTACACTTTTGTATGCGGGTGCCCTGACTATCTTGGCCCTTGTTCTGGGTTTTCTTACAGGAAAACGGAGAGGCGAGACAGAAACAAGTTTAGGTTTAGGTGAAGACTTTGGCATGCTTCAAATAACAAGAGCCCATGGCAATTTAGTTGAAAATGCTCTATTTTTTCTTTTCTTATCAACCCTTTTAGAAACGGTTGGTCAGATTTCTAATTTGGTAACTTTTGTCTTAGGAGGTGTATTTTTAATATCAAGAATTGCTCATGCTTATGGCATAACAAGACCTGAAGCAAAAAGTATATTTAGGATGTTGGGAGCTGTAGGAAGCCTTCTGGTTCTTTTAGTACAATCTGTGTGGGCTTTAATCGTCTCTATATCCTGGTTAAGTACCAATAATTTTGGACTCTAAAAATTTCATGAAAAGCATTGCCATTTTATTAATACTTTTATCTTTTGGTATTTCATCCGAAACTAACCAATCCACTTCACACATGGAAAGGATAGTCTTAGGATCTGGATGTTTTTGGGGTGCAGAGAAAGGCTATGAGGCTCTTCCGGGAGTTATTAATGCTGTGTCTGGGTATGCGGATGGAGAGGGGGTGAATCCTTCTTACAGAGAGATTACTAAATTTGTTAATAAGTTTAATCCAATGAATCATGCAGAAGTGGTTGAAGTAACTTTTAATAAAAATATTATTTCTGCTGAAGAACTGGTAATGCATTATTTTGAATCTCATGATCCCACTCAACTTAATCGACAGGGCAACGACATCGGTACTCAATATCGATCTGTTGTTCTTTATACAAATTCAACTCAGAAAGAAACAGCTGAGAGATTGTCTTCAGAATATCAATCGCTTCTCAATAATGCAGGTTATGAAGAAGTTGAAACTAAGATAAAACCTTTACAAAAATTTTACAAAGCTGAGAATTATCATCAAGATTACATAGCTAAAAATCCAAACGGTTATTGTCCCGATCATTCAACGGGAATCAAATTTTCTAAATCAAAGCTTGTTAAGAAGAAAAGTAACGACGGTCTCTTGGTTGGTAAAAGCGTGGTTGTGATTGAACCAGAAGGATTTTGTCCTTATTGCGAAAAGTTTAAAAAAGACGTATCCAATCAATACAAAGGCAGCATCCCTTTAGTCTATAGACACGCAACCAATCTGGAAGGTTTTAACGTGACCTCTCCAACTTGGGCAACGCCTACTATTTTATTTTTAGAAGATGGAAATGAAACGTTTGGACATCAGGGTTACATGTCCTCACAGGACTTTTATAAAGCGTTAGGTCTTTTTAAACTGGGAGATTCTGAGTCATATAAAGTTGCTTTTAACGAAGGGACTGACGGTAGGTTTTGCAGAGAATATGAAATATTTAAAAACACTCCAGATGGAGTTTTTGTAGACAAATTAAGTGGAGAACCTCTTTTTGATACAAAAGACAGATTTAATTCAAAGACAGGATGGTTGTCTTTTACTAAGCCGGTTGCAGGTTCTGTATACAAAAAAGCAGATAACAGTTATGGAATGAGAAGAATAGAAATAAGGTCTAAGACTTCTGACATACATTTAGGGCATGTTTTTCCTGATGGTCCAAATGGTTTGCCGAGATACTGCATCAATGCAACGGTTTTAGAATTTCAACCGAGAGAAGAGCTTAGTAAGATTTAATAACAGTAAATAAATGAGGATTGATATGAGTGGAAAGATAGCTAAATACGTAACGATTGGAACCAATGATCTTGCCAAGGCAAAGATTTTTTATGATGCTCTTTTTGAAGGATTGGGAGCTTCAAGCTTCCCGCCTAACGACAGAAGCTTTTTTTGGAGAATTAAAGGTGACGACACAATCTTTGCTGTTTTTCTTCCGTATGACGGAGAGCTTGCAACTGCAGGAAATGGAAACATGACAGGAATTTCGTTTGAAACCACCGAGGAAGTCGATGCTATGTATGCTAAGGCTATGGAGCTAGGAGCTGCAGACGAAGGAGAGCCGGGTCTAAGAGTGCCCACTTTTTATGGTGCCTACGTTAGAGATCTGGATGGGAACAAATTAACTTTCTATAAGATGGGATAGTTTCTCCAATAAAGCAGTTTGATCTAAGGAGCTTAATTCCTTAGATCAGAGCTTTATTTTTTTGCCGAAACGATCCAAGTAGCGCTCTCAAAGTGCAAACCATTGCCATCTGAATAATCTTCAAATAGTTTTTCTAAAGATTTAGAGATTTCTTTTATTGCAGAATCTGATGATTGTCTCAGAATCTCAGTAAGGGTTGGGTTGATGGACAGGTAATCCACAGAAGCTTCTTCTAGAGACCTGCCTCTAAACATAGTTATTTTTTGTCTATGATTCTCAATTTCTATTTCTTTAAAATTAGAAGAAACCATTACGGAGTTTAGATAATCAATATCTGCAAAAGCAAAAGGACCTGGGCTGCGTTCAGGGGGTGAAGGCAGATCAACAAACTCTTTAATTACTTGTAGGGAAAGAGATTGCCAGGGGTTGAGTTTTGGGGATTGCCAGCAAACAAAGGCGAAATTCGAATTCTCTTTTAAACTTCGATTGATGTTTGTGAAGGCTTTAATGGAATCTTCGAAAAACATCACCCCAAATCTAGAAAAAGCAGAAGAATAAAAATTTTCTTCGTTTAACTCAGTTTGTACATCAAGGACTTTGAAATCTATATTTCCCTTTCCTTGTGCTTTAGCAAGTTTGTTAGCTTGGTCAATCATAGGCTGTGATATGTCCAATCCTGTTAACCCTAAATCTGAAGACTGTTGATTGGCTATATCAAGCGTAGTTGTACCACAGCCACAACCTATGTCTAAAATATTCCCCGATAGTTTTTTTGGCAGTTTGTTAATGGCTGCCTCTCCTAAAGGCTTCAGCATTGCATCCATCGCATTTTGCTTCTCTACCCATACGTCCCCACCTTTCCCTGACCAAAAATCTTTTTGTTTTTTGTTTACTTCTTCCATAATTTTTTCAGTTGGTTAATTTTTATATTCATAGAGCTTTGACCAACCTTACATTAAAATAATAACTATATAATTACCATCATGAATACTAAAACTTCTCTTTTAAATCTGATTGGAAATACACCAATCATTAAACTTTCTGCATTCGATACCGGAAAATGTGAATTGTTTGTAAAACTTGAATCACAAAACCCAGGCGGCTCTATTAAAGACAGGATTGGACTTTCAATAATTGAGGATGCCGAAAGCTCAGGAAAACTAAAAGCCGGAGGCGTAATTATAGAAGCAACCGCCGGCAACACTGGTATTGGACTCGCATTAGTGGCTGCCGTTAAAGGGTATAAGATAATTCTGGTAATACCGGACAAGATGAGCAGGGAAAAAATTCTTCATTTAGAGGGTCTGGGAGCTGAGATTGTTCTTACAAGATCAGATGTTCCCGAAGGCCACCCAGAGTATTATCAAGATCTTGCAAGAAAGATTGCTTCTGAGACTCCAGACAGTTTTTTAGCAAATCAATTCTCTAATCCTGCAAATCCTTTTGCCCATAAAACTACTACTGCTCCAGAAATCTGGGATCAGATGGACGGCAATGTAGACGCGGTTGTTGCCGGAGTCGGCTCGGGAGGAACAATAAGTGGGTTGGCAGAATTTCTTAAACAAAAAAATCCAGATATACAAATGGTAGCAGCTGATCCAGAAGGTTCGGTTGTAGCTGATGCCATAAAGAAAGGATCTTATTCTTATGATGGCGGAACGTGGTTGGTGGAAGGTATTGGAGAGGATTTTATTCCAGATAACTTAAACCTAGAGTTATTAGACGATGCTGAGGTGGTTTCCGACAAGGAAGCTTTTCAAACGCTCCAAATATTGTTAAAAGAAGAAGGGATTTTAGGAGGTTCTTCTTCGGGTACTTTAGTTGCTGCGGCAATAAAATGGTGTAAAAAACAAGATTCGCCTAAGCGCGTAGTAACGTTTATATGCGATACCGGGAACAAGTACTTATCAAAAGCTTACAACAAATCTTGGCTTCATGATAACCAGCTCCTTGAAGAAGATAGAACAGGCAATCTGGCCGATTTAGTAAGCAGAAGAGCAGACCTCGGCGAGATGATAAGCGTTAGTCCTACCGATTCATTATTAATTGCATACAACAGAATGAGGGCTTCGGACATTTCTCAAATACCGGTTCTTGATCAAGACGCGCTAGTAGGAATTTTAGACGAAGAAGATTTACTGTTTACTGTTAGTGCAGAACCTTCGGCCTTCTCAAGTTTAGTTAGTGAGTTCATGGAAAAGGATTTAGATGTGTTGTCAGCAGAAGCAACTGAAGAGTCTCTTTTAGAAATTCTTTCACAAGGAAAAGTAGCAATAGTTTTTGATAAAGAAGTCTTCTTGGGTTTTATTACCAAAGTAGATTTAATAAATCATTATAGAAATAAGATAAACAATTGAAGGATTATGGCAAATAAAAAAAATACTCAAGGTTTTGAAACTAAAGCTATCCATGCCGGCCAACAGCCTGATCCCACTACCGGAGCAATTATGACCCCCATATCTGTCAGCTCAACTTACGTTCAAGAAAGTCCTGGCGTTCATAAGGGTTATGACTATTCTAGAAGTGGAAACCCCACTAGGGAAGCATTAGAAAATTGCATAGCAGAGCTTGAAGAGGGCCTTAAAGGTTTTGCTTTTTCCTCTGGTATGGCAGCCACTTCAACCGTTTTAGAAATATTAGATTCAGGTGATCACATCATCGCCATGGATGATTTGTATGGTGGAACTTATCGCTTATTTGAGAACGTCCGTAAGCGTTCTGCAGGTCTAGAGTTTACATTTACAGATTTAAGCAACTTAGAAAATTTAGAATCTTCCATCAAGCCAAACACTAAAATGATTTGGGTGGAGTCTCCAACCAACCCTTTACTTAAAGTGGTAGACCTTAGAGAAGTCGCAGACTTTGCAAAAAGAAATGGCCTTATTGCCGTTTGTGATAATACTTTTTGTTCTCCTTACGTACAGAAGCCGTTGGATATGGGTTTCGACATAGTTGTTCATTCTGCAACTAAGTATTTGAACGGCCATTCTGATGTCATTGGAGGCATTGCCGTGTCTTCGGATCAATCTTTATCGGACCAATTAACCTACTTAGCAAATGCAACAGGCTCAGTTATGAGCCCATTTGACAGTTTTTTGGTGCTTAGAAGCTTGAAAACACTTGCTGTAAGGATGGAAAGGCATTGTGCAAATGCAATGCAGATTGCTGATTTTTTAGAAAAACACGAAGCAATTGAAAAAATTTATTACCCAGGTTTAGAAAGTCATCCGCAACACGATATTGCAGCAAAACAAATGTCCTCATTTGGTGGAATGATAAGTGTTGTTTTAAAAGGAGGTTTAGAAAGTGCGATTTCATTCCTTGAAAGAACCAAATTATTTACATTGGCAGAGAGTTTGGGAGGCGTGGAGAGCCTAATTGAGCACCCAGCTATCATGACTCATGCCTCCATTCCAAAAAGCATCCGTGATGAGATTGGCATAGTGGATGGCTTGGTAAGACTGTCTGTGGGTATCGAAACTTTAGAAGACTTGATAAACGACCTAGATACGGCTCTTAAAGGTCTCTAGAGACGTGCCAATTAACCTCTCGAGCGGTTTTTTCTATTTGACCTTCAACACCTAGAACCAAAGCAAATAATGCCATTCTGATAATGACCCCATTATCGGCTTGTCTGAATATCGCTAGATTAGGATTGCCATAAAGATCAGAATCCAGCTCGTTTGCATCCTTTCTGGAATCCCTTGGGAGAGGGTGCATGATTACAGTATTCGGTTCGCAGTTTGCGGTATAGATTTCTTTGTTCAAACTTAACAGGCCTTTGTACTTCTTTGCATCCTGATTACTTTGAAACCTTTCTTCTTGCACTCTAGTCACGTAAATTATATCTACATTTTTTATGCCATCTTCTAGATTTTCAGTTTCAGAAAAAGAAACATTGCTTGTTATAAGCAGGTCAGTATAGCTTTTGGGCAGTTTAAGTTCAGGTGGCGAGATCAACTTAATTTCTACATCATCGTAAAGTGAAACAATCTTACAAAGAGAGTGAACTGCTCTTCCATATTTAAGGTCCCCAACAAGCGCTATCTTCAGCCCATCTATATTTTTACCTTTTTGTTTTATTTCTTCCCTTATTGTGTAAAGATCCAATAATGCTTGAGAAGGGTGTTCGTTCGATCCATCCCCTGCATTTATAACGGGCACTCTGCTTGATTCTGCAAACCTTTGAACAGAACCTTCTTCTGGGTGACGTAGAACAATGATGTCACTGTACCCACTCAAAACTTGAGCCGTATCTGCCAAAGATTCTCCTTTAGCAAGTGATGAAGAGCCTGCTTCTGTTATCTCTCTTACCGATCCGCCTAGCAAGTTAAATGAGGCTCCAAAGCTTATTCGAGTTCTGGTACTGGGTTCAAAAAACATATTGCCCAAGATTGCTCCATCTAGAACCTTGGTAATTTTTTGTTTATTGGCATAAGACTCTAAGCCTTCAGCAACAGAAAATAGTTTTTCTATATCTGAACGTTCAAATTGATCGATGGAGAGAATATGACTTCCGCTAAAATCCATAAGAGTAGATGCATTTCACAGAGAACATATTAACACCATTAAGATTTATTTGGCTTAGAAAGGAAAATTGGAGATGACCAGGCTCTTTCGCCTACCGGAGCAAGGCAGTCATCAATTGGATCAAAATCTTTGCCACTAGCGTAGCAAGGTCTTGTTTCAATGCAGTTTCCTTGTTCATCTAAAGAGCACCTTAAAGGATCCCCGCCAACAGCAGATGTTTCAACTTGAATTGCGCGAACATAATAAATAGATTCTGAATTATTTTTGAATTCGTCATCGGAGAAATTAACGGAGCAACCCTCTTCAGATGGAGGGCACTGAAATACTTTCCAAGGATCTTGTATGCGATCCGAGATAGTTTCTGGATTTATTGAAGGGATGATTTTTATGATTTCTATTCTGTCTATGATATTTCGCTGGCTAGAAGGGTTGTAGCATTCATTAAGACAAAGCCTAGCAATTTCTTTTTTGCCTAGTGAGGTATGGGCATATTCTGGACATCCAGGATTTTGTTTGAATGATCCTACTGCTTTAACTTCAAATTCAGGATTGGATTCTATGACAGATTCATTTCCCATAGGAACGGTGCCTTTAAAAGGGTGCTTGAGATTAAACCATAAAAGAATCCTTTCGCCTGAGGTTCCATAAACCTCTCTCTCGTACAAAGAGTCATAAATATTATCTCTGCTTAAAGAGGGCGCATGAACTGCAACAAGCCCTCCAGTTGAATAAAAAGAAGCTCCTCTTTCTGGAGGCAATAACCAAGTAAGACTTTCTTTAGCTCCCCAAGAATCTCCCATTGATTTTCTTGCAAATTCTTTGTATCCAGAACCCGCTCTTGCTTTGTGATTGTCGGTTGACCCAATTAGTCCAAACTTGAAACGTTTTGAAATGCCTTCTGAAATTACTTCAGAAGCTAAGCTTGCTTGAGCACTCATACCAGGTCTGTAGTTATAGGCAGGCAGAAATTCGTCTTGAATTTGGCCACATTGCAACCAATCTTCAGGTTTTGCACCTTCAATTAATCCAAACCTTGTCGTATCTGTTATTTTATTAGCAAATTCTTGCTTGGCTTTTTTACCAACTTCATTGCAATTGCTTCCTTCGCCATTAAGGCAAAACTGTTTAGCAATTTCTCCTGCTCTCCAACAACAAGGCTCAAAATCATCGGTCGGTTCTGGACAAAAATTTGTTCCATTATCATTTTTAATCACTTGTTGGATATTTCTATAGACCTCTGAATTACCATGTCCCGAATAAACTTCAAACAATCGCTGCCTTTCGGGATCATGTTGCTTCTCTAGTTGAGAGCTCATTCTGGAGTTTATTGGAGCGTGGATTCCCCATGTTGTTCCGTGTGGTATAACCAGAGCATCTAGTTTTAGCTCATCCAGTCTTTTAAATAAATCTTTTGGTGTAAGCGCTGCTTCTTTGCATTCTAGGCTTGTTTTATTCGTGTTACTGACTTCAGAACAGAAAGGTACAGAGTATGTCTCCTCTCGATATTTTAAGAAATCAAAATCTATTTTCTCAGGAGGAAAATCTGCTAACAAAAGCAAAGCAGGGGTCATGGGGCTTTTTAAAATCATATCCATTCCACCCAAACCAGCTCCAATCGGAACTTCAGGAAGATTATCAAGATTTCTTAAAATAATATTTTTATGACCATAATGCTTGTTTGGATTTCCTGCCTCCCCAACCATCTGAGTCCACTCCCATCCAGCAAAAGCTATTAAGTCTTTTTTACCTTCCGAGGAAACAGCATTACAATTTTTTGTAGCTTCAATCGTTTGATCCCACATTTTTTTGGTTACACCCTCTGCGTGATCAGTTATCGAAAAGAAGTCTAAAGTTGAGCAAAATCTAGCAAAATTACACGCATCTGCAGGAGGATGGGCTCCTTCTCCCTGCAGCAAAGGCAAACTAAAAAAGAATGCATCTTGAGAAAAGGTTGTATGGACATGTAGGTCACCAAAAAATATTTGTTTACCCATTTCTTGATGATTCATTTGAGGTCTCGGATCTAAAACTATTTTTCCATCAGAAGGCAGGCTACCAAAAAGACCTTTTTCCGAGATAAAATATAGTAACGACAGTATTGCTACAAAGATTAATAGATATTTTAATATTTTCATATTATTTCTCTAAGCCGCACCCTCTAACGCTTATCCATTCGTTTGTAGGGCTATCAATTTCACCATACTTTGTTCCTGTTTCGGCAAAATGAAACACAACCGTTGTCCTTTTTAATTTTGATTTATTGTCATAAGATTTATGCATAAGGAAGCTATGAAACAACAAAAGATCACCTGTTTCTAAAATTATAGGAATCTCTTTTGAGAAGTCTTGATCCTTAATTTCAGTGTAACCATAGTTAGAGCCTTCACGATCATCTGGGAGGTGTTCGTGGAGGTGTTCTTTATGTGATCCTGGTAATATTACTAAGCATCCATTTTCAAGAGTTGCTGGGCTTGTTGCCAACCAGGCACCAACTTGAGGACTTCTATCAAAAGGGAAATAAGAAGAGTCTTGGTGCCAAGGCTGACCCCAGGCTCCTGGGTTTTTAAAAATATACTGACTTAAAAAACAATCTATGTTTTTTCCAAGTATATCTTCTAGGACATCCAATAAATGTTCGTTGTTTATAAAATTGTTAAACGTTCCTTTACCATGAACCCTGAATACTTTAGACATCTCATCATGAATAGTTTTTGCTTCTGGGTTTGGCTTCATTTCTCTTATACCTATGTAGCCATCGTTTGTATAAGCATGACTGAACGGTTCATCGGAGCCGACCATTGAGTTTATAATATTCTCAACTTCTGCATTCATTTCAGTACATTTTTTAGATGAATAAAAATTCTTCAACAAAATGTATCCGTTATTGTTCCAGGAATTTACTTGATCCTCGTTCAAAGATTTAAAATTTTCAATACGCTGTGAGGATAATTCTCCTCTTTGCTTATTAATTTGAGAAGTAAATTCCTTCTTCTCTGATTCAGATATTTCTCTTTTCATCTTCAATATTAGTGTTGAGCAAACTTAATAATATATAAAAAAAATATAAATGTTTCTTAAATCTTCCTGCACTAAGAATTCTGGAGGCAATAGAATTATTTAAATTTTATATGGTAGAAATCTGTTTAATTTGAGAAAATATTTATAAGTAAATTAACAGAGAGTAAACATGGCAAATTTTGGAGACTTAAAGAATCAACTTGAAACATCATTTGATGCGGATGGAGCAAGCAATGTAGAAGCAATAATTCAAATCAACATAGAAGACCTCACTAATTTTTATGTAGAAATAAATGATGGTGCTTTAAAGGTAGAAGAAGGAGAGCACGAGACCCCACATTTGACCCTTACTTTTGACAGCCAAGAAACAATGGAAAAAGTTTTTTCTGGAGATCAAACTGCTGCAATGGGTGCTTTCATGCAAGGGAAAGTAAAATTTGCAGGAGATATGTCCATAGGACAAAAATTAGGTGCAGTTTTCAAAGCACCTCAATAAAGAAGACTTACTGGCTCTTGTATTTTATGGAGCAACCGTAAGGTTTGGTTGTATTCGAAGATATAGATACGTTCCTTTTAATTTCTTCCAACCCCTTTTTAACGAAGTTAGTAGCTTTGCTAAGATCTTTTGATGCAAAACCTCTTCCTCCTGCATCATCTATAGCCCCCTGATACCTTAGGACACCTTCTTTATCAATCAAGTACATGTGAGGGGTGGTTTTTGCTCCATACCTTCTACCCACTGTACCTTTTAGATCTAATAAGATATTGGATGGGAAGGCTTTTCTTTGTTTCGTTAATTCATTTGCTTTCTCTTTCGACACGTAACCTTGAGTTCCTGGAGCTGAAGATATTATGCTTATCCATACCGCATTATCATTCCGTGCAGTCTTTTGAATTTCTTGCATGTTTCCAGTATCGTAATGCCTGGCTACGAAAGGACATCCGTGGTTGGTCCATTCTAAGATTACAGTCCTTCCCTTAAAGCCGGACAAACTTATTTTATCTCCATGGGAGTCTGTCAGGGTAAAGTCAGGTGCAGGCTCGTTTATTTGAACCGAAGCAATTAAGTGTTCAAAAAAAAGGATAAAAATAAAAAAAAGACAGCGACTCATTACAATTATTTTAATTCATCTATGTAATTCAACAGCATGTCTTCCGTTAGCAATTCAGGAAGAAAAATTGGCTCTCCTTCGGAAGGAAACATTAAATACAGAGGCACTCCAGTTCTTCCATATTCAGCTAATTTATCTGCGATTACAGAATCTTTTCTTGTCCAGTCGGCCTTCAAATATTTTATGTCTTTGCTTTCTAAAGCTTTTTTTACAGCATTTCTTTCTAAAGCAACTTTCTCATTAACTTTACAAGTAATGCACCAATCTGCGGTGAAATTTAAAAAAACGCGCTGATTGGATGCCAGTAATAGATCTAAGTTTTTTTGGCTATAAATCGACTCATCATTAGTGGTTTGAGTAGCGATCTCTTCGTATTTTGTTGGAGCTATATAAACGGCTAAAGTTATTAGCAGAACTGAAACTAAGGTAGAAACTTTTTTCCAGAAACCAACAGCTGTTTGTGTTTTCTCAAATAGCCACAAACTCATGCCTATGAGAAGAGCACCAATCAGAACAACCAAAACAGTTTCTGTGCTAACTTGTCCGCTCAATACCCATGTTAACCATAATGCAGAACCCCACATAGGAAATGCCATGAATTGTTTTAAGTTTTCCATCCACTCTCCTGGCTTCGGTAGAAATCTTAATAACCCAGGATAAAAGCTTAAAAGTAAATAAGGGGCTGCAAAACCGAGTCCAAGACTTAGGAATATTGCTATTGAAGAGAAGCCTGGTTGCAGAAGTGCCACTCCAAGAGCTGACCCCATGAAAGGTGCTGTGCATGGAGACGCCACAACAACTGCAAGAACTCCTGTGAAGAAGGAGCCTGTAATATCTTTGTATCCAGTAGCAAGATTTCCTAGGCTTGATAGCTGAGAACCAATAACAAGATTGCTCATGAAGACAATGCCAATGGCAACAAACAGGTATATCAACAAGCTAACCATCAAGGGAGATTGAAGTTGGTAACCCCAACCAATAGATTCTCCTCCAGATTTAAGCAATAGTAAAAGTCCGGCTATAGATAAAAAAGTAACTAACACTCCTCCTGAAAAAGCCAATCCATGCTGAGCCATTTTTTTCTTAGACCCATCGCTTTGTTCCACAAAACTAAGAATTTTTATAGAAAGAATAGGGAAGACACAAGGCATAATATTTAAAATTAAGCCGCCCAGAAAAGCAAAAACCATTGCCGTCAGTATGGACACTCCTTGCACAGAAAATGTTTTAGGTTGTTTTTTTAATGGCTCATCTATTATGAAATATTCACTCCCTGACTCCCTGTCTAACCTGAGTAACCCTTTAAAAGTATCCTTTTCCAAGCTAACTTCTGCAGGTTTAATTTCTAAGCTTATGTTCTTATCATTTATTTCCAAATTCTGTGCTTGTGTGTAGCTGATCAGTCCGTATTCTTTTGGAAAGAAATAGGCTGATTGCAATGAATTTGAGTTTTCTATGTCAGTCTGAAGGTAGTAGTTGTTGTCTAACTTCTCTACACGGACTGAACCGGGTAAAGTTTTGGGCATTTTCTTAAAAGCAGCAGACAAAAAAGACTCATCTTCAGTGGCCTTCTTCAAGCCTTTATCAATAACAATACTCACCTCACCTTCTTGTGGAATGCAGATGTCTTTACAGGTATACCAAGAGACTTTAGCTTTTATGATCGCAGGAAACGTCGCTGCACTAGAGCTGGATAATTGCGAAAGAAGAGTAACTTCGTCTTCGTAACCAAAAGTCATCAAGGGTTCAACAGGAATTAAATCCGGACCAGGCCACAAGATTTCTGAAGCACTAAAACCTTTTGGTAACTTCCATTCTACAGAAGCTTCGCCACCAGCATCTCCAGGATTTATCCAGTAGGTATGCCAGCCCTCATTTAATTCAAACTCTAGTCCGAGTAATATTGAATCTCCGGAATTCATTGTCAAGGTACTGGAAGATATCCTAAGATTAGAATCGCTACCTTCATAAAGTGTATCCCCCTGAACAGAAGTCAGTGAAAACAAACTAAGAAACAATAAAAGACTTAACTTTAGAGCTATATTCTTATAAGGTCTAGGTAGATAATTTTTTATCATTTATGTCTATAAAATTAATAAATCAATTTAAAGAGAAGGGTTTTGTAACGTTTCCCAATGTATTTGAAGTTTCAGAAATAGAATATTACAGACTAGTCATAAAAGAAGCTATTAAAGAGAGAAAACAAGCAGATCTAAGGAAATTAACTGACAAATCTTTCTACGAACAGTCATTCATTCAATGTCAAAATCTTTGGGAAGATTATCCTACTATTAAAGAGCTTACTTTTAATAAAAAGATTACCAGTATTGCTGCCGAGCTCTTAGGTGTGAAAAAGTTAAGACTTTGGCACGATCAAGCCCTAGTTAAAGAGAGTGGTGGGAGGAAGACTGATATTCATCATGACAAGCCGTATTGGCCAATTAAAGAAAACCAAGCAATTACTGCATGGATTCCTTTGTCTAAAATAGATTCAACCAATGGCCAGTTAGGATTTTATCCGGCTTCTCACAAATATTTAGAGGAAGAATTCATAGATATCTTTTCTGGAGAAGTAAAAGAAGATCAAATAAAAGACATCTTGGCCATTAAAGGAATAAATCCAGAATACCAAAATCTTGAAATAGGAGATGTTTCTTTTCATCACGGGCTTGTATTTCATGAAGCTAAAGAAAACAAATCTTCAGAGGACAGGGTGGTTCATACGGCAATATATTTTGCCGATGGATCAACAAGAGATTCTGATAGATTTCACTTTAGTGTTGATAGACCTGGAATCAAAGTAGGGGAAGTAATTTCAAGTGATGTAACGCCGGTAGCCTATCCAATTATGAAATTACCGCCACAACCAGAAACGCCTATAAACGAGTCTTTTAGATTCTTTCAAGAGTTAGGTTTATTGCCTAAAACTTAAAGGTTTTTAGCAAGAACAGGCTTAACGAGCTTGGTCCATAAGGCGTAACCTTCAGAGTTGATATGCAATCCATCTTTAATAAACAATTCAGGCTTGGGATTGCCTTCGCTATTTAGCATGTCCTGCCACACATCAATAAAAAACAGATTATCTTTTTGGAGAGAAAGGGCTTTAATTTTATTATTAAAGGCTAATTCTTCTTCCCTCAGGTACAGTCTTGCCATGGAGGGCTTAACTCCGATCACAAAGATTTTTGTATCAGGAAGGGCGTTATTGGACATTGAATAAAATTCCAAGAAATCTACATACACTTCATCAACCGTTTTCAGAGCCGCTAGATCATTAGTGCCACAAAAAAACACGATTGCCTTTGGTTGATATGGCTTAATAATGTCATTGAAATGGTAATTTACATGTTTAATATGTGCTCCACCAAAGCCTCTATTAAGAACTTTAAAAGGGCTCATGTCTTCCTGTAAAGAATTCCAGAATCTAATGCTTGAACTACCCACAAAAAGAATATTATCCTTATCTGGAAAAGACAATGTGTCTGTTTTTTTAAACTCTTCTATGGCTTTTTGATAGAAATCTTCTTTGCCCCACGCTCTTAAGTAGTTGGCTGTTTTTTTTATTTCACTTGCAGGCATTTCTTTATTATTTTTTTCTGCTTGTATTTTTATTCTCTCTTCAAGTTCGTTGTTGTTTCCTGAACAGGAAGCTACAAAAATAAGACATAACCATAAAACCAATTTATAAACTTTCATCAAGCACTCCCGTAATCTGGACTTATCATCTCTATATCAAACCCCATTAATTTTGAGGCACCTTTAATTTTATCTTTTGCTGCTGTTTTAAAAATTAAATCCATTTCTCCTGGAACAACTATCCAAGCATTCTCTGATACTTCAGATTCTAATTGACCTGCATCCCATCCGGAATATCCCAGTGTAAGAATGTATTCTTCTGGCCCTTTCCCTTTTGTCATTTGCTCCAAAACATCCATGGAAGTTGTTAATCCTATCTGTTTGCTCACTTCCATGGTGGAGTCCCAAGAGCAATTGTCTTTATGTAAAACAAATACAGAACCCGTATCTACCGGACCGCCAATATTTATTTTTTTCTGTATTAAATTATTTGCAGTATCTAGGCCTACGCCCTCCAGCAATGCTTCTACATCAAGATCCAATTGCCTATTGATGATCAAACCTATAGCGCCATCTGTATTATGGTGGCAAATGAAGATAAGGCTATTTGTAAAGTAAGATGGCCCTCTCTCGCTTGGAGAAAAAAATATTAATTTCCCTGATAATGATAAATCTACTTTCATTAATTTCTAATTCTTATTAAATCTTTCTAAAAGATAAAAAGCTGAAATGACTATTGAGTGCTCAATCTTCCCACTTTCAATTAGTTTAGGTATATCTTCTATAGGAATTTCTACTATTTCTATGTCTTCCATGCCGTCCAGTTTTTGCAATCCAGTTCTTTGCGCATTCAATGCAAGAAAAGTGTGGGCATAATTCCCCATTAAGGCTGGATTGGGAAGAACTTTACCCAGTTTTATAACTTCTTTAGATTCGTAACCCGTTTCTTCGTAAAGTTCTCTTACAGATGCAATTTTTGGATCTTCTCCTGGATCAACCATTCCGCCTGGTATCTCTAAACTCATTTTTTTGCTGCCAAATCTGTATTGATTGACCAGTACTACTTTGTTGTCTGAGGTAATGGGAATGATGTTTACCCATTCAGAGACTTCCAAAGACCAGACAGGATGAGAAGTCCTTTTTTTTGGCGATTCAACAATTTCCTCTTTTACTGTAAAAATTTTATTTGTAAGAAGATTTTTAACGGATAAGGTTTTCCATTCTTTCAACATATTTTAATTAACTTAAGTTTTGTATTTTGTATAAATAACACTTTTAAAATACAGACTTTAGATTATTCTGTAGAAATGTCATACGAACAATTAGAAAGTTGGCTATTGATGAACCCTGAGTTTGCTAGCGTAGCAATTTTTATGGTGGGTTTTTTTGAATCTTTTATTGTTATTGGAGCATTTTGGCCAAGCATAGTTTTGCTTTTGGTAACCTTGGCCATGAACGAAGCAGGAGTAAGTCTTTTGGTGATTTGCCTCTCCGCCAGTCTGGGTTCGTTTTTAGGTGACTTTCTAAGCTTTTACCTGGGTACTTACTTTGGACCAATGCTGAGAACCAAAGAGTTCTTTCAGAAAAGAATTGTTCAAATTGATAAAGGAGAATCTTTTTTCTTAAAGTTTGGCTGGGGAGGAATAGTAATAGGAAGACTGGTTCCCGCCATAAGACCTTTTATGCCTTTCGTAGCTGGCTTAGCTAAGATGCCTATTAACATTTATGTAATGAGTTCGCTTTTAGCCTGTTTAATTTGGGGATTAGCACTGGTAATTTTGATCCTGGGAATAGATAATATTTTTAAAATATTTTAAGAAAGAGGAAATAACTTATGAGACATCAGGCATTAAACACATTTGGAAGGTCGGGCAATCCTGTATTTGGTCAAAAATTTGATGGGGATGCTCAGTTTGCTGATCTACCAGCTTCACAAAAGATGACATTGGAAGGAACTATCAATAAGACAGGCATACTCCTGTTGTTATGCTTTTTTACGGCGGGTATTAGCTGGAATATACCCAACCCTGCTCTAATGATCGGTGGAATGGTGATTGGTCTAATAGCTGCAATGGTAACCATTTTTAAACCTACTATGGCTGGGTCAACAGCGCCCATCTACGCTTTGGCACAAGGATTGTTTCTTGGAGGAATCACGGTTATCTTTGAGGCTCAGTATCCAGGTATCGCAGTTCAAGCTATAGGTCTAACCTTTGGAACTTTGGCCTCATTGTTGATCTGCTACAAGACAGGTATTATCAAACCCACTGAGAATTTTAAGCTAATGATAGTCAGCGCTACAGCAGGTATAGGTCTTTTATATTTTGTTAATATCATGATGTCTGCATTTGGTGGAGGCGAAGGAATAGGGTTTATACATTCAAATGGTTTAATGGGAATAGGGTTCAGTTTGGTTGTTGTTGCAATAGCTGCATTAAATCTTGTATTAGATTTTGACTTCATAGAACAGGGTTCTGAAAAAGGACTGCCTAAACACATGGAATGGTTTGGAGCTTTTAGTCTTATGGTAACTTTGGTATGGCTCTATCTTGAGATTTTGCGTTTGTTATCGAAACTGAGGAGATAATAAATGGATTTAAATACCATCTTTTTTGGCGGGTTAGCCGTATTATCTCTAGCAGTATTCTTCTATTTTGGAAAATTTAAAGCTTCAAAAGAACAAACTGATCGAGACGATAGAATTAACTGGACAAAAGGAAGTTTCAATTACAAAAGCTGCTTAACAATAGCTTTAGGCATATTTTTATTGTTCTTTTTTCTGAGCTTTCTGGGATTGGATTGATTAACTCATGGAATCAAGGAAGAGTCTTTCCCATTCATCTTTTGAAGGCAGTCTGGGGGTGGTTTGATTGCTAGGGTCTGTTGCTGAATGATTTACCAACCAAGGGATCATATCTTCAGTGACACCCATTTTGCTTAGATTGGATGGGAGTCCTATTTTTTTATTCAATTCCTCTATAAATTCTGCAAGATCAGTTGATTCAGAAATTCCCATGGCTCTGCAAATTCTATTGTATTTATCATCAAC
>Ga0209383_1000979_pt1 | contig 18719 bp, 27 predicted proteins | sample CoawatmetaG02DNA_FD_187510 | JGI IMG/M metagenome (GOLD analysis project Ga0209383, IMG submission 187510) | Marine microbial communities from the West Antarctic Peninsula - Coastal water metaG029-DNA (SPAdes) (version 2) | ecosystem: Environmental > Aquatic > Marine > Coastal ... | reverse complement strand
CCCTTTAGTCTTAAACTATATCTACCTTTATGTAGATACTTTTTCATCTGATTAATAAAGGCCCAACCCTCTTTAGAATTAGGCACGTCAGTTAAAAAATGTACACACTTATCTGCTTTCGCTTTTCTTGCTGCTTTAGAAAGTGCAGCTTTACTCCAAAATTTAGAATGTGTCATTGGAGTACCACATTTTCTTATCGCTTTGATTACATCTTTACTCATTTTAAGTTAATCTCCTTATCTTTTCTACCAGGTATCCATGCACGTACCATCGGTGGATCAGTTAATCCGTCCATAGCGTCTATATACACAGTTAACTTACCTGCATTTGTTTTCATAGTTACATAACAAACACTTTTTGTTCTTGTATCAAAAAGTATTCCTTTACTTTTTACTTTACTCATTACTTTCTCCTTACTTTTTTATCAAATGTATATTTGATTATTTTATTATAATCTTCTTCATCTACCTTTTCAGATAAATAATAAACTACAGGACACTGTTTTAACCACTCGTTAAACATTTTAATAGTGTCACTTGTATACTTTATTTGTTTATTTTTAGTCTGAACTTCTAATATTTCTTCTTGTGATTGATCTACCATTATTGCAAAGTACTCCTATCTTTCTTTTTATCTAATACTTTTAATTTACCATAAACACTTAAAGGTATATCCAGTTGATATAACTCTCCATTATAGTGTTCGAAAAGTATTCTATGTCTATCGTCAGCCATTCTAATTGAAAAATGAATTGGCCATTCTTGATCTTTATTGAACTTGGTTACATCTTCGAACTCGTGTTTCTTAAAATGTCTAGGCCAGTCTTTTGTCCTGGCAATAGCATTAGAGTAAATAAGTTCATCTCTTTTAATTACTAAGTGTGGCATTAATCGTTCCCTTCTATTATATCTTTGAGTTCTTCTAAATCTGCGCCGTCATCGCTAAAGTCAGAAGCTTCTAAACCTAAGCCTGCTGCCGCATCTGCTTTTTTAGCTTCTTCTTCGTTCCATGCTTTATCTGAGGGCCAACCATTAGGTGGCGCATTATCTTTATTTATATCTTTAATAATCTTATCTAACTTTTGTATAGTCATATTATTCCTTTCTATTTTTTAATTACTTTATAATTTTTAAAATAAAAAATAATCCATAAAAACAAGAAAAAATACCACGATAGATAGTATATAAAAGATTACAACATGTGCTATAAGTCGTTCTAAGTCACACTATTTTAGTGGATTGTAAACTCTTTCTCTATATTCTCTTGATAACGTAAAACTTTATTATCATATTCAACAATCTCATAATCTATAAATTTAAACTGTTTCATGTTTTTTACACAAAATTCATAGAAGCGATTAACTCTAGGAAAATAAGGATCGCAATCAAATTGTGGAAAAGAAAAATAAAGAAGTTTGTTTGGTGATCTATTTTTAGAGTAGGTAAATTTAACCCAATAATCTTTTGTAGGTAAACCTAACAGTTCTTTGATTAAACCACCTCCTTGATTTCTAAACATTTTTTAAACACCTTGTTATTAAATTTTTAAGAATAGGATTACTTTTTAAAATAGTATAATACTGTTCTGTTAATGATGCGACTTTTTCCTCACCGTGAGGTCCTACATGAAAATTATTTATAGCCATAATCATGTGAAATATTTCATGAAACAAAGTTTTACCTAATACTTGTTTAGTTAAACCTTCTCTAATAGTGAGAGTATTATCGTTGAAAGAATATAAAGCATAGTCTTCAATCTTCTTGAAAATTACTTTAGTTGTAATATTTTTATATTTAATCTCTGTTAGTTTCATAGGGCCAATCTCTTGACCCTATTATAACAATTATCTACTCAACATTCTAGACTTAGTTCTAGCATTTATTTGAGTATTTATCCCTATTCCATCGCCTTTTTCTGATCCACGGCTATAGGCTACTCTATCTCGAATACTCATTCTAGACTTAGCACTTCTTAAACGAATACCCTTTTGCTCTAACCATGTAGTAATAGCTTTTTGTTCGTTCTTATAAAGAACTGGTAAACCATCAGGATTGCCTTGAGGGATATACTCAGGAGCTATTTCTTGATATCTTTCTCTTAATCTAGTTGATAATTTAGAAGCAGCACCTTGTTTAAAAGCATGAGCCATTCTATTAATAGTAGCACGATTACCTGGAACTTCTTTAAATTCTTCTGCAGCTAATCTATCCACTGTATTAATAAAGTATTTACACATCTCTGTAGCTACCATTCTATTAGATTTTCTACCCACAAAAGTAATAACTTTTACTCTCTTGTAATGTGTATCTAACTTCATTGTAGTATAAGTTGTACAAAAATATAGTTTGGCTGTAGCATTTCTAATATAGCCTTTCCATAAATCTCTATCAACTTCTGTATCTTCGCTATCTATTGGCTCTGCTTGACTATCGTCTTTAATATCAGCGATAGATAAGTTATGTTCTTGAAGTAATTTCTGAGCTTTATCTGCAGCTAACATTGCTTCGTTCTCAGAAGCTCCGTTCTCAGTAGACATTTTTAAAAGCTTTTGAATTCGCTTCAAGATACTTTCTTTTTCTTCTGTCATATTCTACCTTTCTAGTTTTTTGTTATACTCTTATATTAAATTATTTTTTTTCTTTTTTAGACAAGAATATTCGTATTGTGTTCCAATCTTTCGCAAGAGACATTTTTTCCCAATCATCTCTGGTTACACCTTTAGCAAGAGCTTCACCATCGTTACTGTCAAATAAATAAATTTCTCTATCTTTTTTAACAATTAAGTAGACAAGGCCACCGTTGTAAGAGTAAGACTTGTGCCATGCGATTTGTTCTATACTCAGTTTTAGCTTTAATTTGGTCTTTTCTCTTTTGGGGGACTGCAAATACTTTCCTTCTAGCCAACCCGAAACACCATTTACACAGTAGTGTACATCAGGAATACCTCGTTCAATTGAAGTTTCGATCCTTTGAATAAAAAAATCGTTTAACTTTGATCTGATTGTTTGCCAGATTTGTTTTTCCACTTATTTCTTCCTATAGGAATATATTTTACATTATCATTTACTTCTAAATATCTAAATGGATCAATGACTACAGATTTAGGCATAAAATAAAACTGTTTAAAAGCTTTGTGTTTACAACCTATAAAAAATAATTGAGGTTCTTTATCCCATTTAAATATCTCTTTAACTTTCGTTATGTCCTCATCAACATAAGGATCCCACATTGTTACTGACTCTCCTCTTTCTTCTAAAATATTTTTTAATAAAATGGAAGGACTTCCTGTAGTAATATTAGTTTCAGGTTTAAATGTTTTACCAATAATATTTATCTTTTTATCACCTTTATGTTCAATAATTAAATCAGCTAACCATTCAGTTTGTTTTTCTCTTTGTTGCATAATATTATCGTACCAATTATATGATAAATTAAGTTTTTGAGCTAAGTAACTGAGAGCTATATTATCTCTAGGGTGACAACCTCCTCCATCTCCCATACCTCCGTATAGATATTTTTTACTTATAATTCTATTACCACATAAAGCTAAAGCTTCTGTTACGTCATCAACGTCTGTATTAGGTAAATGATGACATGTTTCCATAACAGTATTCATCATAGCAATTTTAGTAGATATAAAAGTATTATATATTACTTTAATTAATTCAGCATTCTCTATTGTAGTTTTATAAAATGGTGTATCATTAATTGTTTTATAAAATTTTTTTGCTTTTTTAGCAGCCTTTTCATCATCTACTCCAAATAAAATAAGTTCACTATGTAAAAAATCTTCAATGGTAGTTCCCATAGCTATAAAAAATGGATTATAACAAAGTTTTAAATGAGAGCCAAGAATCGGTTTAATAAGTCTTGAAATAGTACCAGGCAAAACAGTAGAAATAATAATAACAGTTTTATCTTTCCCTTGTTTTTCGATTTCTTCATTAAGTTCCTTTATTCCATTAACTAAATAATCATAATTAAAATCAGCACGTTCTTTAGGCATTTTAGTAATACCTTCGTATTTTTTTTCGTGAGGAGTTTGAATTGGTACAAATATAATATCACTTTTTTTAACAATTTTATCTAAAGTTATTATGTCAATTTTAGATTTTTTTAATAATTTTTCTGCACCTTCTTCTTTATAAGTAAGAGTTTTAAATCTAATATTTTTTAAAGTTAAATCATTAATATCAGTTCCCATTACTTGATGACCTTTGCTTTCTATAGCAAGAGCTACAGGCAGTCCTAATTTACCTAATCCTAAAAAACCTATTTTCATTTATTTTATAGTTCCCCAACTGTCTCCTTTCTCGACATCTACCGTTAGAGGCACTTTTAAATCTACACAAGTTTTCATGATTTGTAAACTCTCGTCAAAACATTTTTGTTTATTTTGAGGAACTGAAAAATCTAATTCGTCATGTACAGTTAATTTTAAATCAATCTCATCTAATAATCCTGCTTCGTATATTTTAATCATTGCAGATTTTGTAATATCAGCAGAAGAACCTTGAATTAAAGCATTCATTGCTGTATGAGTATAAGCTCTTTTAAGTTCTTGTTTAGGATATTGAGAGTATGCTTCTGATAAAGAGTAAGCTCTTTCTCCCCAACTATCTCTAGGTTCCCACATATTAAATCTTCTTTTTCTACCTAATAAAGTTTTAATGTAACCTCTAGAACTTGCTACATTAGATACTTGTCTAGATAATTCTTTTACAAAAGGAACTTTATCATGGTAACGATTAAACAATTCAGAAGCTTGATCGCTATCTAATCCTAATTCAGAAGCTAATTTTTTATTTCCCATTCCATAAAATAATCCTAAATTAATAGTTTTAGCTTGTTTTCTAGGTATACTTGCCATAGTAGCAACCATTTGATGAAAGTCTGTCTTATCATTTTTATTAAATTCATCTTGAACTTTTACAGCCGTTTCCATTCCTTTAAGACTAGCATAGTGAACTAACACTCTTGGTTCTTGTTGAGAGTAATCAGCACAAACCCATTGATCACCTTCTTCAGGTATAAATAAACCTCTGATTAAAGGTCCAAGTTCGGGATCTCTAGCTGGTACTTGTTGTAGATTAGGATATTGAGAACTAAATCTACCAGTAACAGTACCCATAGGATTAAAGCCACAATATATTCTTCCATTAGAAGCTTTATCAATAATCATATTTTTTACAAATGTATTTCTTATCTTGTCTAATTTTCTAACTTTTAAAATACTTTTACTAACATCGTCCATTTGAGTTTCCAACCAAGCTGCAGTGAAAGATGGAGTTCCTTTTGCGGTGTGAGTATAACTAATATTATTTTTATCATATGCTTCCTTTAAAGAGGCGTTTGCCCATACATTGACTTCTGTACCTCCTAGTCTATTTAGCACTGCTTGAACTTCTACTTGTCTTTTTTCTAATTCGGTATAAAGTTTATGTGCTTTTTCCACATTTACTTTTACTCCTTTTCTTCTCATGTGAAATAGAACAGGTATAAGCCTTGATTCAAAATCAACTATACTTTCTATTTCTTCTTTTTTAATTCTAGCCTGTTGTTTTTGATATATACCTAAAGTAAGTAGAGCATCTTCTTTTGCATATTCACTTACTTCATTAGCATGAAGTCTCCATAAATTTTCTTTTACTTTTGCACGTTTACCAAACTTATAAAGTACCGCTTGAGCAAGTTCAACTTCATATTTAGATTTTTTTAAATAAAAATTAGCAAGGCTATCTAATGAATACTTTAATTTATTTTCGTCTATCAAGTGTTCTATCGTTTGAACGTCACATATCTTGTGATGACGAGTAACGGTAAGACGACTATCCAGTGAATAAAGCCACTCTAAGTCATACATGGCATTAGCAAATATAAGCTTTTTATTAGATTTATAAATATAATCCATAAATTCAATTACTTTAGCTTTATTTAAATTACCACCACCTTCGTGACCTATTGGAAAATATTCAGTATAACCACTATCTGTTGATATAGATATTCCAGCAATGTGGCCATCTTTTCTAAAACCACCAGGACCCATAGTTTTTAAATTAGGATCACAGGTCTCTGTATCTATTGCTATAAGTGTAGCTTCGTTTATTTTATTTACATTAAACATTAATTAAGCCTTTCTAAAACTATATTTTTATTAATATGTTTCCATTCTCTTCCACCTAATATCCATAATTTTTTAGCATCTCTATGAACATACTCTTCACAAAATATAATATGCTGAGTTGAAGTATTAAGAAGTAATTTAACACAATGAATACAAGGAGAAAGAGTACAATAAACTCTATCTATTTCATGTACATCTTTACATTGAAGTAACGCATTTTGTTCTGCATGTATTGCTTCGCATTTATCTAAATCTGTACCAGATAACGAATTAGCTCCAGCACAAGGCTTATCTGTACAATGAGTAAAACCACTTGGATTTCCATTATAACCTGTAGCTATTACATGATTTCTTTTATTAACAAATATACTACCAACTTTTCTACGTGCACAAGTACCACGTTCTGATACAAGTAAAGCCATTTTTAAAAAATAAAAATCAGATACTTCTCTACCCATGTGTTAGATAATCTAATTTCTGAAGTCTTGAATTATCTTTTGAAACGGGAGTATAGTTTGCTGCTTCTTTTAAGTTATATATAAACTTCTTAGGATTATCTTTATATTTATTAATAAGACTATTGAATGATAATTCACTCTTATCATGATAAGTACTTTCTAAAACAATCTCTAATTTTTTAAAGTCTGTTTCATAAATATGTCTACTACCGGCTTGGATATTTAAACTTCCTAATTTACAATTGATTCCTAATTTATTTAAATGACACGCTATATAAAAAGATATAGCACTAAAATTAAAAGTATCGTAAGGAGTTCCTAGCCAAGCATCGTTACTTCTCATTGTAGCAACGGTGTGTAGCCATAAATGATCACTTGCTTCTCTTAAAAAGAATTGTAAAGATAAAGTACAAGGAATATCTTTACTTGATCTAGGATTCTCTCTCCATATATTTAATACTGCTTGTCTACTATCTTTGTCTTTAGACAAAGTATCAATTACATAAGATGTTTGAGTTATAATCTTAGGACCATATGCTCCGAAGAAAGTTACTCCATCATCACTAAATCTTTTAACTCCGTCAACATATTTACTTACACTTTCAACATCGTTTTTACCTTCTAACATCCAGGCTGCTTCGCCAAACATAAAGCTATAAGATAACTTTCTTTCAGGTGTAGTAATAATAGGATCATCCATATCAATTATCCAACTATCATTTAGTTTTTCTGTTATTTTTAAACCTCTTGGTTTACATATAAAATCAGGACGATTATAGACATCCCATAGTTTCTTTTTGTATTGTAAATTTATATCTTTCATACTTGTAGTACCATTGACCTTTCTATTATTTTATCTGAAAATTCATTTAATTTATGACCATCTTTAAACATATCATATCTAATAAAGTTATTTCTTTCTCTTAATGGAGATAAATCACTTAAAAAATTAGACCTTTTAGGTTTACCAAACCAGTGTTGATAATAATAGTCGACAACATTATCAATATCATGATACTCTTCATGTCGTTTTTCTCTATTAATTTTATGATTGTCTTTAACTCTTTGAGTATCTTCTGGTATACACCATACATATAAAGCACCTTGATTATGTAAAGTTTCGTATATTTTTTTAGGATTATAAGAAGGACCTGATCTATAAATATAAGAATAACATTGTTCACTAGGCCAATGTCTATCTAATAAAACTAATTTACCTTGTTTTCTTTTCTTATCTGCTAATCTTGCCGTAGCAGTATGCCAAAGTTTCATATTCTTATGCACTCTTAAATGCATATAATAAGAATTAGTATTAGCTTTTTTAATATGATTAATTAAAGTAGTTTTACCTACTCCATCTGGTCCGTCAAATATTATTATTCCAATAGACATTTAAAAAATTCTTTCGTTCTTTCTTTATTCCAAGTATTCTTTATAAAACTTTCTTTCTGGTAAGATACCATTTCTTTTAATTCTTGATCAGTTTTTTTATCTATATTATCTATATTAATATTATAACCATCACCTAATACTTTAGTTTCTTCAGGGTGACCTAGTAATAAAGATTCAGCATCGCAAGCCATGTTATATCTAACTCTCCACCAACCACTTCCTTTTAAAGTATGAGAGTGAGGAGGACTTAATATACCCCAGTGTTTTCTATACTCTTGATATAATTCATGTTCTTTTAATCTTACTTGACCTTCTTTAATATTTCCAAAAGTTTTAATAGGCCAAGTAAAAGTTTGTTTTTTTAACCAATTCATTTTACTTAAAAGACTAGCCATAACCCAAGCTTTTTCTTTTTCAACAATCTCTTGATTACTAAATAAATCAATATTTTTAGGATCATTTAAATAAGAATTAGTATAAGGCGAAGGATCCCAGTTAATAATTTCTTTAGCTCTTATTCCTAATTCATTAAAATTACCACCATCATAAGCTGGTATTAATAATTTGTGTGGCCATTCTTCAAAAGCAAAAGTATCTACTAAATCTTCAATCTCTTTTTTATAAGGTTGAGCTTCGTCCCAGTAAGCTTTACCTACAGGATTTCCTGCTTGTGAAAACTTTTTCCATATTCTCCAATGTCCTCTACTAAAAGTTCCAAATCCAGATACCGTTTCTTTAGTTTGATGATCGTCTATTGATATAATAGCATCAGGTCTTTTAATAATAGTATAGGCAGCACCATACCAATAACGAGCTGATAGGCTATTAGGGCCAAATACATATACAATTACTTTATCATAATGTGATACATCTTCTCCAGGTATAATAGCTTTTTGAGTTACTTCGTGTCCTTGATCTCTTAATACACCAGGTAATATTCTAGCAGATGTGGCAATATTTAAAGGACTCTTAGCAGTTCCTATTGTAAGAGCATTAAATCCTGTTATTAATATCTTCATTTTGTTCTTTCTCTTCCTCAACAATTCTATCTATGTTAGGAGCTTTCCAACCTTTAGGTTTAATAACATCAAATTCAGTTCCACGTTTCTTTGATTTACTTTTAGCTCTTATCTTTTTCATATTAGCTATTTGTACTTCTCTCCACCCTTTTTCAAAAGGCATATTAAATAACCAAGCTGTACCTAAAGCTATATAAACAATATCAATAAGAGCATCTAAAGCTCCTGCATCGTCTTTTTTAGTTATAGCTTGAGTATATTCAGCTAATTCTTCCATTAAAAAAGAAGTTCTAAAATTAACTAACTCAGGATCTTTTGGTATTCCTACTTTTTCATTTTTTTTAAAGCCAAACTTATTATGAAATCTATTTACATCTCCTAATAAATCTTCGTGTAAATTAAATATATCTGAATTTGTCAAATTAAACTCTCCTGTTCTGGTTGCTTTCTAAAGTCTACAGTCATATGTTGTTCTACTGGTTTATCTTTATTAGTTATACTCTCTTTTATAATCCTCGCTACATATTCAGCTACAGGTGGCATTACTCCTCTTGCGATTTGTGATCCAATTCCTCCTTCTGGTCCTTCAAACTTAAAGTCATGAGGAAATCCTGCAAGGTAAGCTAATTCTTTATGACCAAATAACCTATCTTCAGTAGGGTGAATATAAAATCCTCCAGCAATTACTGGACAAATTTTAGCTGTAGATAATCTCCATTTCATAAACTGAGGTCTACCTTTAACTCCTCCACGTTTTCCACCTCTTACCCAAGTTTCTGGTGGATTAAATCTTTCCCAAGTTGTTCTTAAACTCTCTCCTTGTTTACAATCTTTTAAATATGGAATTTCAGTAGGTGTCATTTTAAATACATGACCTATATCATCTCCGTGTTCTTCTTTAAATGACTTTAAAACTTCTCCAGTTGTAGGAGAAGGTGCGAAGTTTAATCTATAAGGATTTAAATTATATTTAGTTGCTATAAAGAAAAATCTTTTTCGACTATGGTTAAGTCCCGCAAATTGACCATCTATTAATAAATGAGTAGTTTGATAACCAAGTTCATGAGCTTCTTTAGTTAATTCCATAATCATTTCATACCCACCATTTTTGGAATAAACCCTAGGAACAGATTCGATGGCTATTGCTGATGGTTCTAATTCTTTTAATAAATTAAAACTATTTTTCCAGCATTCTATCCTAGGGTCTGTTTTCCATGCATTGGCCCCACCTTTCTGTGTCGAACCTAAGTTAGACCAGGGAGCACAGGGAGGGTTGCAATATACGAAATCAATTTTGTTTTTATATTTTTCTCTAGGCCATTCACTTTCGCCTTCATAAATTGGAAGTCCTGGAAAATTAGCTTGAGCTGTTTTCTTATACAAACCTGGTTTCATTTCAAAATGAGCTTCTACGTCAAAATGTTTTTTTACTCCTAAAGTAAATCCTCCTGCAAAAATATAAGTTCCTAAAGCTTTCATAATTCTTCCTTTTTTAGTTTATCGTAATTCATAACTATACTTCGTTTCAGGCTGCAACAAGAACAAATTTTTTTTAGCTCTTGTAACAGCTACATAAAATACTCTATGTTCGTCATCTGGTTGAACATTAAACTTTCTCCAAGTTCTGTAAGATATATCGGAAATAACTACAACATTATCACTTTCTCCTCCTTTAATACCATGAATTGTAGATAATCTAATTCTAGCTTTGTTTTTAAATATATCTTCTGATTTAACTAAAGATTCAAACATAAGAATATCTTCAGGATCAAGACCTGCAATTACATTTTGCCATTGTCCTGTAGCTAATAAACCTACATTGTCTTGTAAATATTTTAAAGAAAATTCCATATTATGATCTACACCTTCTAGTTTTTTAAAACCTCTAGCTATTCCTACCCTTCCTTTAATACATTGATATAATTTTTTAAGTTCATCAAAAGATACAGTATCACCTCTGTTTAATTTAATCCACGATCTAATTGCAATTACAAACTTATTTGTTTTAAACTCGTGATATCCTTTTTCATAAAACCAACCCATTCTTTTACAGTAAGCTTCTGATTTAAATAATTGATAACCTGATCTAGCTAAAATTAGCCATTCTCCATTAGACATATCTAATTCTTCGATAGTAGATATATCAGTAACTGATCCTTGATCCTCTCTTGAAGTCCAGTTTTTAACTTGTCTCATAGATATTTTATGAGATATATCGCAAGCAAGTTTATGAATACTTTTAGGAAGTCTATAACTAATAGGAAGTACTTCTACATCTCCTTTAATATCTAAAAATTTCTTAACATCAGCTCCTGCCCATCTATAAATAGCTTGATCATCATCGCCTGCTATGTATCTATATTTACAATTACTAGTTAGCTTATCTATTACTTTCCATTGTTTTGTAGTTAAATCTTGAGCTTCGTCAACAAACATTATATCTAATTGAGGCACAACGGTTTCTTGATTAAAAACATCTAACATATCTGTAAAATCTAAAAGGTTTTTTGTTTTTTTAAAATTTCTTAAAGCTGTTGAAAAATATTGTTGTTCTTCCCAGGTATGTTCACATTCTAATTCTTTCCATACTGATTTTAAATCTCTCTCACTAGAACGTGCTACTTCGTCACAAAATAATAATAAATCTCCTTTCTTACTTCCTATTGATAAACCTGAAGTATCTTCTTCTGATACTCCAGACATCTCTACTCTAGCTATTTCACTAAACTCTCTTACACGTTCTCCTTTAAAGACTTGACCACTATTAATATTTAAAGTTCTATAACAAAGACTATGTATAGTTCTAAAATATTCTAAATCATCTTCGGATAAATTAAACTTTTTAATTACTCTACTTCTTGCTTCTTTAATTGCTCTACGTGTAAAAGAAAAAAATCCTATCTTATCAGCTCTATATCCTTCTGCAATTTTTTCTTCTAGTACTTTTAAAAGAGTTGTTGTTTTACCAGTACCTGGACTACCAAATATTTTAATCGTTTTGGTCATTTTTTTTATATAGCTTTCTCATTATCTCTAATTGTTTTTTTGAAAGTAAAAAATGATTATCATACTTAGGTAATCTTTCTTTCATTGAATTTCCAAAGTCTAATTCCCATTGAGTTAATTTTTTAGGATTAAGACCATTTAAAAAAATAACAAATCTATCGTAACTTTCACCTTCTAATCTAGTTAATAATTCTTTAGGAACATCTTGAGGACCTTTAGTTTCTATACCTTTTCTTTTTAAGTGAAAATATATCTCTTTACATAACTGAACGTCTAATAAAGCATCGTGGTATTGTTGCGGAGCAGAGTGAAAAAAAGCTTCAAATGTTTCTTGAAGTTTAGGAAACTTATAGTCTTTAAACTCTCCTTTTAATTTTAATTCATCTTTAGCCATCATCATAGTGCAATGAATATTTTCTGGAAATTTAAATCTAATTCCATGTTTATAAAATTCTCTTTCAAGAATTTGTAAATCAAATGCTGCATTATGAGCTACCAAAGTATGACACTGTTCAAATAATTCTGTTAATACACATAGAATACTATGAGTAGAAATACCTGTATTAGTTGCTTCTTCTGTAGTTATGCCATTTACGTCTGACGCACCTTTAGGAATAGACCAGTTATCTGGCTTGGATCGTAAAGATACTTGACTAACAGAAGTTTCATCTTCTTTACAAACTATTGCTGCTAAACTAACTAATCTAGGTTGATCTAAATGAGTAAGTTCTAAATCTCTACGCCATAATCCATTTGTCTCTGTATCAAAAAATAAAATCATTATACTCCTTTATGTGAATTAAGTTGTAAACCTATTACTTCTACAATAGTGTCTTTTTTAAAAACTTCAATTGCTGCTACTAAATTTTCATCTACTTCTTCCGTATGACCAGAGTGTTTTCTTATTTTAATTTTTTCACAACTTTTAATTGCATGTTCAAGTAATGTATTAATTGCTTGTTCTTTATTCATAAGCCTCCTTATTTATTTTTGGTTGTTTAAATTCTTCTGTTTGCATTTGAAAATTAGGAACAGACCAAGTATTTGTAAACTTACCTTTTATCTTTCTACCATTATGAGTTGCTCCTAAATTTTTTAAATAAGCAGTTATTTCGTGTAATTTAAACTCTTTAAATCTATGCCTATCTAAAAATTCCATAAAATCGTTAATTCTAAATTCTGTAACTATCTCTTGAATAATAGCTTTACCTCTTAATAAATCTTCTATCTCCGTAGATGAAGTAGAACCTGTACAAAATCTTTCTAATAAATCAAGTAGTCTTCCTTCATTACTACTATCTTTAGGTGCTTCTACAGATATAACTCTACTCATTAAATCATTAACTGTTTCAGTCCATAGTCTATCGTTTATTTTAGGAAGTAATAAATCTAAATTTTCAAATACTACTTGTTTAAAATCTATAAAACTATAAACTTGTTTACTAGATAATGGACCTACTTTTTTTTCACTTAAAGTTAAAAAATACTGAGGTGGATTAGTTAATATTTTAGTTATACTATTTAAAATAGGCATAGTACCCTCATCACTTATACCAAATTCACAAGTTAAACACTTAGTTTTATTACATACTGAATTTATAGGTGAATCTTTACATTTATAATTATAAGTTTTTTTATCTAAACTATTTAATACTGATGTAAATTCTCTTGGTTTTAAAGGTGGATCAAGATGTTCGTCATTATATTCTTCTAGTTTTTCTTGCCATTCTTCAGGAAATCTTTTTCTAAGGTAAACTCCTATATTAAATAGACCATTATTTCTTCCACCCTCTCCTAAAGGACCTTGAGATAATAACTCTTGTAAACAAGGAGGACCACCGGGTAATATTTCATTTGATTTATTTAACTTTTCAATAAAACCTAAGTTAATTTCTTCTAAAGTATCTACAGCAAACTTATCTACCCACTTAATAAAATGTTCAGGAGTTAATACTTGACCATCGTATAAAGCATATCTATCAGATTGTTCACCTCCAAAGTATGGCATATTAAGCCAACTTCCTACATCTTCTTCATTTAATAATTTAGTTTGTTGAGGTCTTAAATCATATTTAACAAATCCAAATCTTTTAACAATATCTTTTAATTTGTTAATCATCGAAGAAGCACTTACTGGCTTTTTAGTAAATATAAATATGTGTGCACCTCCAGATTTTGATCTGCAGACTAATAAATTCTTTTTAACAAACTGTTTACTAATTTTTTCTATATCAACTGAGTAGTCATCTACATCTAAACAACCCCATTTACATTGATTATTTTGATCTATTGGAATAACACCTAGACCAGTTTTACCATCTAGGTGTTGTTTCCATAGTTCTTCACTATATGATTCTCTTACTGTTTTTCCATAGCCATCAAGCTTAGGACCTTTTCTTTCAGTTATAAAGAATTGGCCATAAGCTCTATTTAAGCCTGGAAATACTCTAAAAAAATCCTTGTACATATTTAAAAGGGAGCGGTATCTGTCTCTCCTGATTTTCCTGCACTAGCTACTTCAGTATTAATAGGATCAGAACCTTTTACTTTTCCCTGACCTATTGAATCTGCAAGAGCTTCAGCTTGAGTAAAAGTATCTTTACTATCAATCTGACCGGCATCTTCTAGTTTATATTTAAACCAACTACCTAAATCATTCTCAGCATTGATTGTAGATAATTTAAATTTATATAAAAACGAAGGTGGATCTACCATTTGACCTTTAATATTAATCTTTTTCATTTTAAGAAGTGTATTCCACTTTCTTGAAACTCCAAGATTACTAGAGGTCATAGTTAGAATTGCTGGTTCCCATGAATCATCGTTCTTAATCAAAACAAAATGCTCAGCTGTATCAACTATTTGATTTTCGCCAAGGTATGATTTCTTAGTTTTAGGATCCACGGTCGTACCTTCAGGTTTCATATCGTGAATAGCAACTAATCCGCCTCCATTTTCTCTAGGTACCCACTCTACATATGATTTTCTATAACCACATGGTATAACTATAATACCTTCAGTATTGTATAACTTATTACTTACTGTATTAAAGATATGACCTTCTTCAGCTCCCTCAATATACTTCTCATCTTTTTTCTTCCTTTGAGGCGAACCTGCTTGAATTACAGCTAATCTAGGAATAGTAATATCATCATTAGATACATTTTCTAATCCTTTACCAACTGCTTTGATAAGTAAATCACTTGATATATCTCCCAATGAGATTTCAGTGCTAGACTTAACTTGTACTTGTTTATCTGCCATTTTTATTTCTCCTTTCCGAGTTTAACTTTAGCAATGCTTGCTTCATAGACACTAAATAAATTTTCTGGTAATTGCTCACCTAATTTATATTGATCTTTAGCCCAAGCTTTTAAAGTGCCTGAATGAACGTCTGCTTTTTCATCATAAGGTATATCTTTAAAATTTTTAGATAAAACCTCAATCAGCTTATCAGCCTGATCATACTTGCCTTTAGGGAAACTAACTTTAACATCATGTTTAATTAGTTCCGCATGTCCATTCTCCTCTAACCATTTTAAAGCATCTGCTTTTACATCAGCTCTAATAGAACAGAATATATCGTCTTTAACTGAGATTTGACTTCCGTCTTTTAAATCAAATCTAGTCATTCCATTACAGGATGCCATAGCATCAGGTAATTCTTTTTCTTCAATCTCACGAATTTGAGCTTTTAAGATTTTTAATCTCTCTTCCTCTTCCATAAGATTTTTCTTTTTCTTAACAAGTTTATTTCCAATAGAAGTAACGACTTCTATTCCTACTACTGGTAAACTTTCTTTTTTCTTGTGTTTTTCAATTGAATCGAAAATCCAAGCTTCTTTACTCATTACTTTCTCCTTTCTGATATAAATCAATCTTTACGTTATAATAGCACTGATTTTCTCTATCCCATTTTAACATATTAACTTTTCCATTATTTACTTCTGCTGCAGCCATAGACGCAATTCCAATAGCAACGGGATCTCCCATCGCTAATAAAAAATCGTCATCACTAAAATCTTTTAATTTATTTTTTAGCAATCTAACTACAGGAGCAGGTGAAAGAGTAATCTGTCTTCCAGGTGGTAGCATTGGAATAAGTTCTCCAAATCTACCGGCGCCAATAACATTTACATTGGGGTTTTCTTGCACTATGTAAACTTTAGCCATAATGTTCTCCTTTCTTATTTTTATTATTTACTTATATATTTAAAGTTATATAAAGTAAAATTATAATTAGAAAACAGAAAGATTAAATGCAAGTAAAATTTATTAATGACGATGATTTTATAAAGTATAAATTTAAAACCAAACCTTTTAAACATCAGTATGATGTATTTTTAAAATCTAAAGATAGAGAAGCTTATGCTTTGTTTATGGAACAAGGTACAGGTAAGTCTAAAGTAATTATAGATAATATCGCTTATCTATATAGAGAAGGTAAAATTAATTGTGCTGTTATAGCAGCACCTAAAGGTGTTTATAGAAACTGGGTTGCTTCTGAATTTAAAACTCATATGCCAGATGATGTAAAAAGTTTTACAGATATATGTGTTTGGAATCCAGCAGAAACTAAAACGAATATAGAGACACTAACTAATTTTTTAAATCCATCACATAAATTAAAATTTTTTATAATTAATATTGAAGCTCTTTCTACAGAAAAAGGTAAAAACTATTTAACTAGATTATTAAATATTACTAATTGTTTATGGACGATAGATGAAAGTAGTAATATTAAAAATAGAACAGCTAGAAGAACTAAAACTTGTTTGAAATTAGGAAAACTTGCTAAGTATAGAAGAATATTAACTGGAACTCCAGTAACTCAAGGTCCTTTGGACTTATGGGCTCAAATGCATTTTCTAGATGAATTTATATTTCAATCTAGTTTCTATGCTTATCGTAATGCTTATTGTATAATGCGTAGAAGAAGAACAGCTACTCATAGCTTTGATGAAATAATAGAGTATCAAAGATTAGATGAACTACAGGAAATTTTAGAACAGCATAGTTTTAGAGTAACTAAAGATGAATGCTTAGATTTACCACCTAAAGTAAGACTAAAAAGAGAAATAGACATGACGAAGGACCAGAAGCTCATGTATCACACATTAAGAAAAAGAGCTATATTAGAACTAGAACAAGAGAAACTAGTGACTGCGCCTCTCGTAATCACACGATTATTAAGACTTCAGCAGATCCTATGTGGATTTATTAAATATGACGATGGAACTGAAGAAGTTATAAAAGGAACTAACTCTAGATTACAAGAACTTTTAGATGTGCTAGATGAAACTCAAGGCGGAGTAATTATATGGGCAACCTATCGTAATTCAATTAAATTGATCCGTGATACTTTATCTAAAAAATATGGAGCTAGTAAAGTTGCTGCGTTCTTTGGAGATACACCATCAGAAGAAAGACAAGGTATCGTTGAAAAGTTTCAAGCAGGAGAGATAAAGTATTTTGTAGGTCAACCTAGAACGGGTGGCTATGGATTAACTTTAACTGCAGCTAAGACTGTTATTTACTTTAATAATACTTATGATATGGAGGTAAGACTTCAATCAGAAGATAGAGCCCACCGTATTGGCCAAACTGATAAAGTAACTTATATAGATTTTGTCTGTCCTAATACTATTGATGAAAAAATACTACAAGCTTTAAGTACTAAGAAAAAACTAGCTGATCAAATTACAGGTGATGAATGGAAAGAGTTATTTATTTAACTTTGATTTACATTTACAACGAGGTGCAAATAAAAAATTATCTATACGTTTAATCAAATTATCTATAGCTCTAAAAAATTTATAACAAAATTTATCTATCATTTAGGTTTTTTCATTATGTCAGCACCTTTTAAACCATAGATTGCTGAAACTACACCGATAAATAAAGCTTGATACCAAAAAGGCATATTATTAAATTGTTCAAAAAACTTTTCTAACTTAATCATAATTTCTGGATCATTAGAAAAAATAGACCATATTAATAACATTACTGGAGCTGATACAAGAATCAAAACAAATTCATCTTTCCAGCCTTGATTATTATTAGTCATTACTGCTTTTTTATATTCTACTTCTCCACTAGCCATTTTTTGAGCATGTAATCTTTCAGCATCAGAAACTAACATTTTAGTTTGTTGACGATTTTTAATTACATGAGCACCAGTTTGAAATGCCATTTTTGCAATACTAATCCACATGAATATCTTCCTTATATAACCATTGTTTTAAATTAAAGCCAGGACAATCTTGTTTATTATCTTGTATATCACAATGACCTATAATTTCTTTTATATTAGAGTTACTTGCAATTAATTTTTTAATTAAATCTTTTAAAGATAAAAATTGTTCTAAAGTAAAATTATTTTCAGCTCCACCGTCATCAGCCATACCACCGATTAAACAAACTGCTATACTTTTAGAATTAACAGCTGGTGCATGAGCACCTTGAAAAGCTTCAGGTCTTCCTACTTCTACTAGACCACCTCTTTTAATAATGTAATGGTAACCTATATCGTCCCAACCATTATCGTCTACGTGCCATTTTTTAATTTCAGTCGCACCTATGTCCATAGATGCTTTAGTAGCAGCACAGTGTATAACGATCAGTTCTGTTTTTTTTCTTAGGTCCATTGCATTTTTCTCCGAGGCACTATTCTACATAATTTTGTTTCTAAGTCTACAGATAATATTTGTATTCTACTAT
>Ga0209383_1000974_pt1 | contig 18768 bp, 17 predicted proteins | sample CoawatmetaG02DNA_FD_187510 | JGI IMG/M metagenome (GOLD analysis project Ga0209383, IMG submission 187510) | Marine microbial communities from the West Antarctic Peninsula - Coastal water metaG029-DNA (SPAdes) (version 2) | ecosystem: Environmental > Aquatic > Marine > Coastal ... | reverse complement strand
ATAATATTAGCAAATATAAAAAATCTTTATGAAGATGAATGGAAAAAAAATAATGAGATAAATACATCAATTAAACTTCCTTTAACTATCTCTATAAATTCAAAAGATTATAAAAAGATTATCAGCCTGGAAGAAGCACTGACTAATATTGATTTGATATCAAATTTTTATATATTAAATTTTAATAATCAAAATACTAAATATAGAATAGTTTATAATGGCTCTCCAAAAACTTTCTTAAATGATATGGTTAATAGAAATTTTGATCTAATGATGGAAAATAATGTTTGGACAATTAAATGAAAAGTTTAAATCAATTATTATTAGATTTTGATTATGAGCAAAACTTCAGAGATGATGATTTTTATGTTGGGAAAAGTAACTTCTATCCTTTTGAATTAATAAATAAGTGGCCTAAGTGGGAAAAAAATTTTTTAAATATTAGTGGAGAGAAATTTTCAGGCAAAACTCATTTAACCAATATTTTTTTAAAAAAATTTAATGGGATTAGGGTTGAATCGACCCTACTCAATGATGAAAACTTAAAAGTAATCAAGCCATACCAAAATGTTGTTTTGGAAAACCTAAATTTAGATATAAATGAGAAGCTTATCTACACTCTTTTTAATATAGTTGATCAAGATAATAAATTTTTGATAATTACATCTTCAGTACCGATAGCTGAAATTAATTTTAAGTTAGAAGACCTTAAATCAAGAACTAAAAACTGCCTTTTGGCAAAAATCGAAAACCCTGATGATGAATTAATGTTTGCTTTAATATTAAAAAATTTATCTGATAGACAGATTGCTTTAGATAAAAAATTGATTGATTTTATCATTAAAAAAGTTGAGAGATCGTATGGCAAAATATTTGAATTCATATATAAAATTGACATGATTAGTTTAAAAAAGAAAAAATCAATCGATTTTAAGATTATTAATGAGGCATTAGAAGAATAAGTGAATAAATATAGAACACATAATTGTAGTGAATTGAATAAAGATAACAGTGGGCAAGAAATTGTATTATCTGGATGGATTAATAAAAAAAGAGATCATGGAAATCTTTTATTTATTGATTTAAGAGACAATTATGGGATGACTCAATGTATTATTGATAAAAGCAATGCGAGTTTTAAATTATTAGAAAAAATTCAGTTAGAAAGTGTAATTAAGATAAATGGAAAAGTGGTTAAGAGAAGTGACGATACTATTAATTTTGAACTACAAACGGGTGAAATAGAAGTCAATATTGATAAATTTGAAGTACTTGGAACATGCAAGGAGCTTCCGATGCCTGTCTTTAGCGATCAAGAATATGCTGAAGAAATTAGACTTAAATATAGATTTTTAGATTTAAGAAGAAAAAAAATTCATGACAACATCATATTGAGATCAAAAGTTATTTCATTCATTAGAAATGAAATGTCTAAATTAGGTTTTTTAGAATTTCAAACTCCAATACTAACATCTTCAAGCCCAGAAGGAGCTAGGGATTTTTTAGTACCTAGCAGATTAAATCCAGGAAAATTTTATGCCTTACCACAAGCGCCTCAACAATTTAAACAATTAATAATGGTATCTGGATTTGATAAATATTTTCAAATTGCTCCTTGTTTTAGAGATGAGGATGCTAGAGCAGATAGAAGTCCAGGTGAATTCTATCAGCTTGACTTAGAAATGTCATTTGTTGAGCAAGAAGATATTTTTCAAGTTGTGGAAAAATTAATAGTAAATGTTTTTAAAAATTTTTCTTCAAAAAAATTAATGTATGAAAAATTCCCAAGAATAGCTTATGACGAATCTAAACTTAAGTACGGATCGGATAAACCTGACTTGAGAAACCCATTAATAATTTCTGATTTGTCAGACATATTTACACGTGATGATGTTACTTTTGAAATATTTAAAAAACTTGTAAAATCTGGCTCTAGAGTAAGATGCATAGTAACTAAGAGCACAAAAGAAAAGCCTAGAAGTTTTTTTGACAATATTGATAAATGGGCCAAGGAGCAGGGAGCATCTGGTCTTGCTTATTTTACAATTGAAAAAAATGAAAAAATTTCAGCCAAGGGTCCTGTGGGAAAATTTTTCTCCATAGAAGCGCTCGAAGAAATTATGAAAATTACTGGAGCTGAAGTGGGAGACAGTATATTTTTTGCTTGTGGAAAAATAAATGATGTTGAAAAAATAACCTCTCTTGCTAGAGATAAAATAGCTAAAGATTTAGATTTAATTGATGAAAATGTTTTTGCATTTTGTTGGATTGTTGATTATCCAATGTTTGAAAAAAATGAAGTAACTAATAAAATTGAGTTTAGCCACAACCCATTCTCAATGCCTCAAGGTGATATTAAAGATATTGATTTTGACAACCCTCTTAATATTAAAGCTTACCAATATGACATTGTTTGCAATGGAATAGAGTTGTCGTCTGGTGCAATTAGAAATCATGTACCTGAGCTGATGTATCAATTATTCTCAATCGCAGGTTATCAAAAAGAACAAGTTGATGAAAAATTTAGTGGTATGATTAATGCTCTTGGTTATGGTGCACCTCCTCATGGGGGTATAGCTCCAGGAATAGATAGAATTGTAATGCTTTTAGCTAATGAGAAGAATATTAGAGAGGTTACAATGTTTCCAATGAATCAAAATGCTCAGGATTTAATGATGAATGCACCTTCAGAAGTCAACGAAGAGCAACTTAAGGAACTTGGATTGGCCTTAAAACTAAAAAAATAATATTACTTTTTACCCTTTAAACTTATTTTAACATCAGACAAATCAACAAGATTTTTTTTATAATTATTTCTAACAAAGCCTTTGCTAGTAACGTCTTTTATAATCTTAAGTAATTGATTTTGATCTTCTGTATTTTCTTCTTCAGGTGAAGATCTGTCAGATCCTCCAATAGCAGGTGTATGTGCAAGGTCCTCTCTATTTTGATAAGAAATAGCTAATTCTCTAAATATATAATCTAGTATTGAAGAGGCACTCATTATTCTGTCATTACCATGAACTTTTCCAGATGGTTCAAATTTAGTATCAACATAAGCACTAATAAACTCATCTAAAGGTACGCCATACTGTAGACCAAGTGATATTGCTATTGCAAAATTATTCATTAAAGCTTTTACTAACTCTCCTTCTTTACTTGTATCAATAAAAATTTCACCTATTTTTCCATCCTCATATTCACCTGTATGTAAATAAACTTTATGATCACCAATTGTTGCTTTTTGAATATAGCCTTTTCTTCTATCGGGCATGCTAAATCTTTTACCCATACCTTCGTTTATTTTTTTAACAAATGTAGTGTTATTTTCTTTTGAAACAATTTTAGGCTGGCTTTGCTCAGAAATAATATCTAATTTTTTAGATTCAATTATCTTATTATTTGGATCTAAGCTTTTTGTTTTTCTCGTATCCAGCTTAACATCCAAAACCTCAAATTTTCCGTCATCTCGCTTTTCAAGATTTGCCAATTCTGTTTCATTAATATCATCGAGATAATGATTAACTTTAAAGCTACAAGTATAATAAGTTTCAACTAAGTATTTTGCCATTTTTCCTTTAATTAATTTTTATTTTAAATCGTAAAATAATTAATTTATATACAAATCCTTACTTTAGTCTAATTTAAATAATACAATTTAGGATTGAAGAAAGAATAAAAAAATATGTTGACATTTTTAAAACAAATTTTCATTTGGTGGAATCGAGAAACACTTGGAACAAGATTAAAGACAATTTTTTATGGTAAGCTTGTTGGAAGAGATTCAATTGGTAATAAATACTATGAAAGTAAAGCTGGTAAAAGATGGGTCATATATAATGACGAAATAGATGCCTCAAAAATACCAATTGAGTGGTACTCCTGGATACATTTTACAAATAATAAAATTGAAAATAATCATGATTTAGAAAAATATGATTGGCAAAAACCTCATCAATCTAATCAAACTGGTACAAAAAATGCCTATCATCCAAATAAAGATAATGAAAAAATTAAAAAAAAATATACTATTTGGAAAAAATAGTCTTGTAGTAATTTTTTTTTTAATATGTTTTGTAAACCAAACGCTTGCTCTAGAAAAAGCAAGTAACCTTGAGGGCCAATTTATTGAAATAAAAATTTTGGATAGAGTTAGCTCAAAAAATTCTCTTTTAAAACTAAAGATTGGAGAAGAAAAAAAATTCAAGAATTTATTAATTAAAAGTTTAAAGTGTAAAAATTCTGAATTTGATGACAATCCAGATATAACAGCTTACATACAAGTTCAAGATTTAACAAGTAAAGACAATGATGAGGTTTTTATATTTAATGGGTGGACTTTTTCATCTAGTCCTACGATAAACCCTTTTGACCATCCGGTATATGATATTTGGCTTATCAGATGCTATTAGAAAACTTTTTCATTATCTAGCCAGCTTACATTAAAATCAGAATCAATAAATTTTTTATGGTTAAGTAAAATTTTATGAAGAGGTATTGTTGTGGTAATACCTTCAATTACAAACTCATCTAAAGAGCGATTCATTCTTTGAATGGCTTCAGTTCTGTTTCTTCCTTGTGTAATTACCTTGCAAATCATACTATCGTAATATGGTGTGACTTTGTAACCCTGAAATATTGCACCATCTACTCTTGTTCTAAAGCCTGATGGTTGATGACACATACCTATAGTTCCAGGCGATGGCTGAAAATTTTTACTAGCATCCTCTGCATTAATTCTACACTCAATAGCATGGCCTCTAGGGTTTATATCGCTCTGTTTAAGTGCAGTTTCACCTGTATAAGCTATCCAAATTTGTTCTTTAATTATATCAATACCAGTAACCATTTCTGTCACAGGATGCTCTACTTGAATACGTGTATTCATTTCTAAAAAATAAAATTTTTTATCTTCATAAATAAATTCAACTGTTCCAGCACCCTCATAACCAATTTTACTAACCATATTTACTGTTCTTTCAAAAAGATCTTTTCTGATTTGATCTGTTAAGACTGGGCTAGGGGTTTCTTCTATTAATTTTTGATGTCTTCTTTGTACGGAGCAGTCTCTTTCATGCAAATGAACAGTTCTATTTTTCCCTGACAACACCTGAACCTCTATGTGTCTTGGATTTTGAAAAAATTTTTCAATATAAACCTCATCGTTACCAAAATATTTTTGTGCTTCAGATTTTGCTGTTGAAAATAATGATTCAAATTCTTCTTCTTTACGAACAATTTTCATTCCTTTACCACCACCACCAGCGGATGCTTTAATCAAAACTGGAAAGCCTATTTTTTTACATAGTTCTTTAGCCTCTTCTACGTCTGTTATGCCACCTTCAGAACCTTCGATAACAGGCAAACCATGTTCTTTAGCAATTTTCTTTGCTTGAATTTTATCTCCCATCATTTGTATAAGTTTTGAAGATGCACCAATAAATTTAATATTATTTTCTTCTAACACTCTAGCGAAATTTGCATTTTCAGATAAAAAACCATATCCAGGGTGAACTGCTTCTGCTTTAGTAAGTTCTATGGCAGACATCAATGCAGGCACATTTAAATAACTATTTGCTGGTTGATGGGAACCAATGCAAACACTTTCATCAGCGAGTCTAACGTGCATACTATCTCTATCTACATCTGAATGTACAGCAACAGTCGCTATTCCCCATTCCTTACATGCACGAATAACTCTAACAGCAATTTCTCCACGGTTTGCAATTAGAATTTTTTTAAACATTATTCAACAATGATAATAGTTTGACCATACTCAACAGGTTGGCCATCTTCTACACAAATTTTTTTTATAATTCCATCTATTGTAGAAGGAACATGGTTCATAGTTTTCATAGCCTCAACTATCATAACTGTTTCACCTTTTTTAATTTTTTTACCAACTTCAGAAAATTTTTTAGCTCCAGGTTCTGTTGCAAGATAAGCTGTGCCAATAATAGGAGACTTAACTTCAGTTCCAGATATGACTTTAGATTTAACTTCATTAGATATTGGGGTAGAAGCGGCTACACTTACAACCTGATTTGAGCTAGTTGTGTTTGATTTTGATACTTTGATTTTGGTATCTTTGTCTGTGTATTCAATTTCAGTTAAATTGAACTCATTTAAGTAGTCAGTTAATTCCTTAATAATTTTTTTATCTATTTTCATTTCTGTAGCATGTTTTGCATTGCAATTATGGCTAAAATATAACCATTATCACCTAAACCAAAAATTCCTCCAGTAGCAATATCACTGATCAAAGATTTATGTCTAAATTCTTCTCTTTTATATATATTAGATATGTGAAGTTCAATAATTGGCTTTTTATAAATATCCAAGGCGTCTCTGATAGCAACAGATGTGTGAGTAAAGCCAGCAGCATTAATAATCATGCCATCAAACTTACTCTTAGCTTCTTGTATAGTTGTAACTATTTCACCCTCTATATTTGACTGAGAAAACTCTAAATTAACATTTAATTCTTTAGCTTTACTTAAGCAATTTGCTTTTAATCTATCAAAAGTTATTGACCCATATTGTGATTGTTCTCTTTGACCTAATAGATTAAGATTAGGACCATTAATAATTATAATATTATTACTCATCAAATTCTTATACATTATGAAAAAAATAAAAAAAATAAAAATTAAAATAAATGGTAAATTTTCAACAATAAATGAAAATTTAAGCCTTTCAAATTTTCTGCAAGAACTAAAAATTCCTCTTAAAAAAGTAGCAATTGAATTGAATCAAGAAATAATAGATAAAAATAAAACTAATATAATTAAACTAAAAAAAAATGATAAGATAGAAATAGTTCATTTTATTGGAGGTGGATAGAAATGAATAAAGATAAAATAATAATATCTAAGAAAAAATTTGATTCCAGATTAATAGTTGGTACTGGAAAATATAATACTATGTCAGAATGTGCAAAAGCTATAAAATTATCTGGTGCAGAAATAGTAACAGTTGCTGTAAGGAGAGTTAATATTTCAGATAAAAAAAAACCACTATTAATGGACTATATAGATCCAAAAAAAATTACTTATCTTCCAAATACAGCCGGATGTTTTAGCTCTGAAGAAGCTCTTAGAACATTGAGGTTAGCTAGAGAAATTGGAGGATGGAAACTGGTGAAGCTTGAAGTATTAGGTGATAAAAAAAATTTATTCCCTGATATGATTGAGACTTTAAAATCTACTGAAGTTTTAACTAAAGAGGGATTTAGAGTAATGGTATATTGTAATGATGATCCATTAATGGCAAAAAGATTGGAAAATGTAGGAGCTTGTGCAATTATGCCCCTAGCAGCACCCATAGGATCTGGACTCGGAATTCAAAATACAACAAATATTAAGATAATAAGAAGTCAGACAAAACTGCCACTAATAATCGATGCTGGCTTAGGCCAAGCTTCAGATGCAGCAATTGCTATGGAGTTGGGTTGTGATGGGGTTTTAGTAAATACAGCAATTGCAAAAGCTAAAAAACCATTTCAAATGGCATTAGCATTTAAAAATGCAGTTATTGCAGGTAGACAGTCTTTCTTAGCAGGACGTGTAAAAAAATATTTATATGGCAATGCGTCTTCACCAACAACAGGCATCATTTAAATAGCAGCTGGCTTTTTATAAAATTTTTTTTTAAAAAAAGGTTTTTTTTTATAAGGCTTTTTTTTAACTGTATCTTCAAAAGATTTAACCTCTTTTATTTGTTCCTCTAAATTTTTTAATTTTTCAATATGCTCAACTGTTTGAATTATCTTCTTAGTTTTGCTTTGAAGATCAATTACATATTCAGGAATTATAAGAGAATTATCTGCAATAATATCAATTTTTATTTTATTTTTATCTTCAAAATATTTCAAATCTTCTATGAAATTTTGCTTCATAAAATCTGATATTTTTTCACATATTTTTAGCTCTACAAACTTAGCTTTTGTTAAAACAGCTTTAACTTCAACTAATTTAAGAATTTTCATAGCAAAAGATTCATCTGTAAGAGTAACTTTCCATTTTACAGCACTTTCACGCAGTCTTTGTCTAGACATTTCCAGTAACCCAAAATTACTAATTCTTCCTATTTGAATCCTTGCCCTATCAGTTCTACATTTTTCTTTTAGTTTTCTCTCAACCAATCTTCTATTCCCAAAGCTCAACATATCAATAAAATCAATGATAATTAACCCAGATAAATCTCTAATTTTAATTTGTCTTGATATTTCTTCTGCCGCTTCTAAATTGGTATCTAGTGCAGTGCTTTCAACATTTTTTTGTTTTATTGAGCTTCCAGAGTTTATATCAATTGAAACTAATGCTTCGGTTGGGTTGATGACTAAATATCCTCCAGATTTTAATTTAATTTCCGAATCATAAATTTGATTAAGTTTTTCTTCAATGTTTTCATTAAAAAATAGAGGAATTTTTTCTCTATATTTTTTTATTTTTTTAACATGGGTTGGCATCATTAATTTCATAAAGCCTTGTGCTTTTTTGTAACCATCATTACCTTCAATAATTATGCTATTTGTATCCTCATCATACATATCTCTCAAAGTTCTTTTTATAATATCACTTTCTTGATGAATTAGAGATGGTGCAATAGAATTTAAAGCACTTTCTTTAATTCCATTCCAAGTTTTTATTAGTGCTTGAAGATCATGATCTATGTCGTTTTTTGTTTTATTCGAACCTGCTGTTCTAACGATAAGCCCCATTCCTTTTGGTATTACTATATCATTTAAAATTGTTCTAATTTTTTTCCTCTCACCAGGATTAAAAATCTTACGAGATATTCCACCACCCTTTGGTGTGTTAGGCATTAAAACTATATATTTGCCTGCTAGAGAAATAAAAGTACTAAGTGCTGCACCTTTTTGTCCCCTCTCATCTTTTAAGACCTGAACTAGTATTACTTGATTTGGTTTTATAACCTCTTGTATTTTATATCTTTTTGACCTGAATCTTGTTTCTGGTTTTTTTAAAGAAGTTATCTCAGTTACTTTTACTGAATTTTCACTTATCAAATTATCTCCCCCCTGAAGGTCCTCAGATAAATTTAACTCCATCTCAGTATTAGGCTTAACTTCAACTGGGTCGTTAATATCTAAATTACCTTCATTGATATTTTTTTCTTCTTCTATTTCACTTTTTTTTTGGAGTTCTTCTCTTGCTTTTTCTTCCTCTTCCTTTATTTTAGCAAGATCACTTTGAGGAATTTGATAATAATCTGACTGAATATCGTTAAAAGATAAAAAACCGTGTCTATCCCTTCCAAAATCAATAAATGCTGCTTGTAGAGAAGGTTCTACACGACTGACCTTTCCTAAATAAACATTATTCTTGATTAAATTATTTTTTAAACCTTCGTACTCGTAATCCTCAATATTGTCACCAGATTTAAGCACAACTCTAGTCTCATTAGGATGCGATGCATCAATATATAAATTTTTTTCCATAATTTTTTGATTAATTGTTTCATTTTCTATTTAAATAATTTTAAATTTTGTTTAAATTCAGGTGCCTTAACTTTAACAAATTCATATATATATTAAACTATAATGCACAGAATTATTAAAAATATATTTATACTAATTTTAAGCTTTGGTCTATTTTCTATGATTTGTGTAATAGCCATTTTATGGGCATTTTCTAGCAATTTGCCAGATTATAAGTTTTTGAAGAGCTATAAACCTTCAGTTTCCAGCAAAGTATACTCAGGAGAGGGTGAATTAGTAAAAGATTTTTCAACAGAAAAAAGAATTTTTGTGCCGTATAAAGCAATACCAAGTACAGTAGTAAATTCTTTTTTGTCAGCAGAAGATAAAAATTTTTTTTCCCACCCTGGTGTAGACGCTAAAGGAGTATTGAGAGCAGTAGTGAATAATATTTCTAACATTATAGGGTCAAGAAGGCTGGAAGGTGCCTCAACTATTACACAACAAGTAGCAAAAAATTTTCTTCTAACTAATGAGGTTAGCTTAAATAGAAAATTAAAAGAAGCAATTTTAGCATTTAGAATAGAAAGAGCACTTTCAAAAGAAAGAATATTAGAATTATATTTAAATCAAATTTATCTTGGAGAGGGAGCGTATGGTGTTGCTTCAGCAAGCCTAGAGTATTTTGATAAGTCGATTAATGATTTAAATTATGGAGAAGCAGCACTGTTAGCAGCATTACCTAAAGCGCCAAGCAGATATAATCCTTATAAAGATATTACATTAGCAAAATTTAGAAGAGATTTAGTTTTAAGAAATTTGCTAGAAAATGATTATATTAATATTTCTGATTATAAACGTTTTTTTGATGATGAAATATTATTAAAAAAAAGAAAAAATTTTTTCATAGAAGATACGAGATATTACGTTGAAGATATAAGGAAAGACGTGATAAAAAAATTTGGTTTTGATAAGGTTTATAAACAAGGTCTAAATATTAATACGCCGATTAATTTAAATTTACAAAAAATTGCAACAGAGTCATTAAGAAAAGGGTTGGTTAGTTATGATAAAAGAAAAGGTTGGCGTGGAGCTTTATCAAATAAAAAAGTATCAAATAACTGGGCTCATGGATTGGATAAATTTAAATTAGAAAAATCACTGAATTGGAATTTGGCAATAATAAAGAAAATTAATAAATTTACCCTAGAGATTGAAACTGAGAATAAAATAAATGGAATTATTAAATATGAAAATATTTCTTGGACTAAAAAAGAATTTAATAAATTAGTAAAAATAGGCGATGTGGTTTATGTGGAAAATTTAAAAGATAACATATTTTCCTTACGCCAATTACCAGAAATAAATGGAGGAATTTTGGTTATGGATCCATTTACAGGAAGGGTGTTAGCGCTAAGTGGTGGTTTTAGTTTTAAAAAAAGTGAATTTAATAGAGTCACACAAGCTTCAAGACAACCTGGATCAGCATTTAAACCATTTATTTATGCTTTAGCTCTTGAGAATGGATATAGTCCTTCAACTTTAATTTTAGATGCACCATTAGTACTAGAACAAGGTACTGATTTAAAAATGTGGAAACCAGAAAATTATGGAAAAAAATTCTATGGACCATCAACATTAAGAATGGGATTAGAAAAATCTAGAAACTTAATGACCGTTAGAATAGCACAAGACTTGGGTCTAAAAAAAATTGTTAACTTTTCAAAGCAGTTAGGTATTTATGATAACCCCAGCGAACTTTTGTCTATTTCTTTAGGATCAGCAGAAACAACTCTTTTAAAATTAACCTCGGCATATTCTTCGTTTGTTAATGGTGGGAAGCTTGTCAAACCCATAATGATTGACAGAATTCAAGATAGCGAAGGAAGTACAATATTTAATAATGAAAAAAGAAAATGTACAAGTTGTAACCAAATATCTTTCTTAAGTAAAAGTTATCCAGAAATAGAGGATAATTTTATACAAGTTTTTACTCCAGAAACTGCTTATCAAATGACCTCAATACTAGAGGGTGTTGTGCAAAATGGAACTGCCAAAAAATTAAAAGATCTTAATTTAGATTTAGCAGGAAAAACTGGAACTACGAATGGAAATACTGACACATGGTTTATTGGCTTTACCTCAAAGCTTGCAATAGGCGTGTATGTTGGGTCGGATAACCCAAAATCATTAGGTAGATATGAGACAGGTGCAAAAACTGCACTACCAATTTTCAAAAACTTTGTAAAAAATGCTGTAAAAAAGGAGGAAGCAAGACCTTTTAAAGTCCCTGACAATATTTTAATGATGGTTATTGATCCCCTAACAGGAGAAAAAGCAGACACAAATTCTACATTCACAATAATTGAAGCTTATAAAAATACCAAAATAAACAACACATTAAAAAAAGATATTAATAATAGATTAAAAAATGATAATATATTAAGGTTCTATTAATGGAAAATGAGTATTTAAGCCACAGGTCTGAAATAGAAAAAATTAATCAAAGAGTTAAGGAGTATCTTTGAAAAAAATAATATTTATTCAAAACTAGAAACGAACAACAAAAAAATGCTAGAGAATAATTTCTGGCAAAACAAATCTATTTCACAGAAAATAATTAAAGAAAAAAAGCTATATGAGGATCTAATAAACTCATATCATAATTCCGTAAAGTCTTTACTGGACTTACAAGAACTAAATGAATTAGCATTAGACGAAAAAAACCAAACAATTATTAATGAGATTGTAGAGAACATTAAAGATCTCAAAAAACTGGCTAAAAAAAATGAAACAAAGTGTTTCTTATCAAAAGAAACTGATAGTTTTGATAGTTACATTGAAATTCATGCTGGAGCTGGTGGTACTGAAAGTCAAGACTGGGCTGAAATGTTAAGAAGAATGTATTTAAAATGGTCTATTATTAGAGGTTTTAAATCATATATGATAAGTGAGCACAAAGGTGATGAAGCTGGCATAAAATCATCAACAATAAAAATAGAAGGAGAATATGTTTTTGGATGGTTAAAAGCTGAGTCGGGTATTCACAGGCTAGTAAGAATTTCTCCGTTTGATTCAGGTGCAAGACGACACACAAGTTTTGCTAGTGTTTGGATTTATCCTGTAGTAAATGAAAATATAGATATTGAGATAATAGATAAAGATTTGAGAATTGACACGTACAGATCAAGTGGAGCAGGAGGTCAGCATGTTAATACAACTGACAGTGCTGTTAGAATTACACACATACCATCTAAAATAGTTGTTCAATGTCAAAATGAAAGATCACAGCATAAAAATAAAGATACTTGTTTAAATATGCTTAGAGCAAGGCTTTATGATTTTGAAATGAAAAAAAGAGAAAAAGAAAATCAAACAGTAGAATTATCTAAATCAGAAATAGGTTGGGGGCATCAAATTAGATCTTACGTTCTGCACCCGTATAGAATGGTGAAAGATAATAGAACTAGTTTTGAAAGTTCAAATCCTGACAAAATTTTAAACGGTGAAATAGACGACTTTTTAGAAAGTTCGTTGTATAAAGTTAAATGATTAAAAAAATAGTTAAGTTTTTATCAATTATTTTTTTAATTTTAGTTTTGGCAATTTTGTACTTAAGTATTTTTGGAATAGAAACTTCAAAATTTAATAATCAAATTAAAAATAAAATATTAGAAAGCAATAAAAGAGTTAATTTAGATTTAAAAACAGTTAGAATAAGCTTAAGTCCATTTGATTTTAGAGCAAATATAACAACTTTTGATGCTAAAATATTATTTAATAATAATGAAATAGAGCTAGAAAGTTTAAAAACAAAAATATCTTTATTAAAAATATTTAAAAATGAATTTTTATTAAATAATTTACAAATATCATCAAAACCCATAAAGGCTAAAAACTTAGTATCACTTATTAGGTATTTGAAAAATGACCCAAAATTATTATTTTTAGAAATAATGATCAAAGATGGTCATCTTGAGGGTAATATAGATTTAAATTTCGATAAAAAAGGAAGGATAAAAAATAATTATAAAATTAATGGATCTATAAAAAATTTAAAAATAAAAAAATTTAATAATTATGATTTAGACAATCTAAGTTTTATTTTTGCAATTAAAGATAAAAAATATAAGTTTTTAGAACTAGATACTAGATTTAATAAAATTAGATTAAATTCTCCGTCAATTGAAATAAAAGAAATAGAAAATTCTTATTTAGTTAATGGGAAAATCCTAACTAATAAAAATGATATTCCTATTAATTTAATTAAGAATTTATTAAATTCAATTCCTTTAGATTTGGATTTAAAGAATATTAACCTTGTGTCAGAGAATGATTTTTCTTTTAAAGTAAATAAAAAGTTTAAATTTAAAGATTTAAAAATCAATTCTGAAATTAATTTAAGTAAATTAACTTACAAAAATAACTTTTTATCTATTAAAAAATATTTTCCAGATATTAAAGAAGAAATTGATTTTAAAGACCACAAAATAAAATTCAGTTATAATAAAGATATTGCTACAATTTTAGGTTCAGGAAAAATATTAATTGAGGACAATGAAGATAAGATAGATTATGAAATTACTAAAAAAGATAAACAGTATTTTTTTAAAAAAAAATTTAGAATTAAAGATAATATATTTTTAATTAATGAGATTGAATATAAAAAAGATAAAGATAAAGAAGTTTCTATAAAAATAGATGGAGTCTTAAATGATAATAAAGAAATATTTTTTAATGAAATATCTTTAGTGGAAAATGAAAATAGTATTTTAATAAAAAATTTAAATTTAGATAGTGAATTTAAGATTTCTAGTATTAGCCTACTAGAGCTTGATTATAAAAATAAAAATAAAGTTTATAATCAAATATATTTAAAAAAAAATAAAGAAGATTATATTATTGAAGGAAAAAGCTTTGATGCATCAAAATTTATTGATAATATAATGAGTAGTAATGATGAAGATTCTTCTATTTTTAGCAATTTAAACTCAAAAATTAATATTAAAATTAATAAGACTTACATAGATAATATAAATTTTATTAATAATCTTTCAGGTAATCTTCAATATAAGAATAATAAAATAAATGACCTGAAACTAGATGCAAACTTTCCAAACAAAAAAATAATTAACTTATCTATTAAAAAAAATACTAACTTGGACACTATAACAAGATTATCTTCTAGCTATCCTAAAGCTCTAATTAAAAGATATGATTTTATTAAAGGATTTGAGGAAGGGTATTTAGATTTTTACTCTTCAAAGAAAAATGATTTATCTAATTCAGTGCTAGTTATTGATAATTTTAAAGTAAAGGAGGCACCTGTCTTTGCCAAGCTTTTAAGCTTAGCTTCATTGCAGGGAGTATCAGACCTATTAACTGGTGAGGGAATAAGGTTCACAGACTTTGAAATGAAATTTTCAAATCAAAATGATCTCACAACAATTCAAGAAATGTACGCCATCGGGCCTGCTGTTTCTATATTAATGGACGGCTATATTGAGGATAAAAAACTAGTTAGTTTGAGAGGAACACTGGTACCAGCTACAACAATAAACAGAACCATAGCTTCTATACCTTTTTTAGGAAAAATTTTAATTGGTGATAAGACTGGAGAAGGTGTTTTTGGTGTTAGTTTCAAAATCAAAGGACCACCAAAAGATTTAAAAACTACAGTTAATCCTATTAAAACTTTAACTCCACGGTTTATAACAAGAACTCTAGAGAAGATTAAAAACAATTAAATTAATTCAATTTTAATATGTCTTTTTTTACCCAAAGAAAGTTTAATTAAATTATCTTTGAAGAAATCTTTACTAACGATTAATTTTTCATCAACAATAACTTGATTATTTATTCTAATTCCATTCCCTTTAATCAATCTTCTGATCTCACTCTTTGAACTTTCTAATTTAGAAATGACTATTAAGTCTATAATAGTTATTTTTTCTTTAACATCTTTTTCACTGATTGAAATGGAGGGTAAGTTTTCTCCCATTGATTTATTCTCAAAAGTTTGTTTTGCAGTTTTCTCACTACTTTTAGCTTCCTGCTCACCATGCAACATTTCAGTTGCTTTATTAGCTAGCAAGATCTTTAATTCATTAATATCATTATTCTTAATTTTTTCTATTTGATCCAAATTTATATCTGTAAAAATTTTAATAAATTTTAAAACATCTCTGTCATCTACATTTCTCCAAAATTGCCAATAATCATAAGGAGAAAGAAATTTTTTATCTAACCAGATAGCACCAGACTCAGTTTTGCCCATTTTAGCGCCTGACGCTAATGTTATGAGAGGTGTTGTTAAACCATAAGCATAATTATTTGAATATCTCTTAATTAAATCAACACCATTTACAATGTTACCCCATTGATCCGACCCACCAATTTGAAGCATGCAATTCTTTGTCTTATTTAGTTCTAAAAAGTCATAAGCCTGTAATATCATATAGTTAAATTCCATATAACTTAATGACTGCTCTCTTTCCAGTCTAGTCTTCACACTATCAAAACTTAACATTTTATTAATTGTAAAATGCTTTCCGATATCTCTTAAAAAAGAAATATAATTTAAATTTTTAAGCCAGGTGTAATTATTAACAAAAATAGGTTTAGTTTCTGGATCTTTACTGTCCAAAAAATTTTTGAAAATTTTTTCAATGTTATTAATATTTTTTTCAATTTTATCTTCTGACAAAATTGTTCTTGTCTTATCTTTACCAGAAGGGTCCCCAATTCTTGTTGTTCCACCTCCTAATAACACAATTGGACGATGACCATGTTTTTGTAATAATCTTAGGCACATGATTTGTAGTAAACTACCAATATGAAGACTTTCAGCCGTACAATCAAATCCAATATAGGCATTAATTTTTTCTTTATCTAATAACTTGGATAAATCGTCTTCCCCAGTACACTGGTAGAAGAAACCTCTTTCTTTAAATTCTGTTAAAAACTTATTCATAAATATGTTAACTACAATATACAATATTTATTAAAAAAAAATAAGAATGGAAAAAAATTATACATCTTTGGGATTAATGAGCGGAACATCAATGGATGGAATTGATGCATCAATTATCAAATCAAATGGTGAGGATAATTACGAAACTGTTTTTGATCAATATTTTAAATATGATGAAGAGTTATATAGAGAATTGGTGAATATCAGGAATAAAATCAACTCTTCAGCAGATCTGAAGATTAATGCAAATAAAATAAATGAAATCGAGAGAAAAATCACATTATTTCATGTGGCTGTATGTAAAAAAGTTATTAGCGATTATTCCTCTAATATAGATTTGGTTGGGTTTCATGGACAAACTATATTTCACAAAGCTAATGAAAAAATTTCAAAACAACTTGGTGATGCTTATTTATTATCAAGCTTATTAAAGAAAAAAGTTGTCTATAATTTTAGAGAAAATGATCTAATCAATGGTGGACAGGGAGCTCCTTTAGCACCTATCTTTCATCAACTATTAGTCAACCAAAATCAAATCAATTTACCAGCATGTATTTTAAATATCGGAGGTATTGCCAATATAACAATTATTTCTTCAAAAAATTCCCATGATTTAAAAAGTTATGACATTGGACCAGGGAATTGTTTATTGGATGAATGGGTAAGAAAAAATAGCAAAGAAAGATTTGATAAAAATGGGGAATTAGCTAAGGCTGGAAAAACTGATAAAATCATCTTAAATCAAGCAATTGATAATTTTGATAGTATAAAAAATAATAACAACCTTTCTTTTGATATTAAAGATTTTGATTTAAATTTTGTACGGGGACTTTCATTGGAAGATGGTCTTTCAACCTTAACTGATTTTACAGCTGTTTTAATTTATCAATCAATAGTTAATTCAATAAATTTTGATAAGGTTAAAAAATTAAACTTGCTTATTTGTGGTGGAGGTAGAAAAAATTTATCTTTAATTAATAGTATTAAAAAAAAACTTCCATTAAATGTGAAACTTTATTTAATAGATGATTATAAAATTGATGGTGATTTTATAGAGTCCCAAGCTTTTGCTTATATTGCAATAAGATCATATCTTAAAAAAATAATTTCATTTCCTAGAACAACCAATATAACAAAACCTTGTACAGGGGGAGTCTTGGTTGAAAATTATTAAAATAAAGCAGACTCTTTTTTAATATATTTATCTAAGTGTTTTATTAAAACATCTTCTGTTTTAGAAAAAAAATGATTAGCATCATTTATGGCCTGAAAGTCAACCTTGATTCCTTTTTGTGCACTTAATCTTTTATCCAACTCTGTAATATGTTCTAGAGGAACTAGTTCATCTTTTTTTCCATAAATCATTAAACCTGAACTTGGACAGGGAGATAAAAATGAAAAATCATATACATTTGGTTGTGGAGAGATTGCAATAAATCTATTTATTTCGGGTCTTCTCATAAGTAATTGCATTGCAATTAAAGATCCAAATGAAAATCCTGAAACCCAGCATTGCGAATTATCAAAATTTTCTCTTTCTAACCAATCTAGTGCAGCTGCAGCATCAGCTAATTCACCCTGACCATTATCAAACTCACCATCACTTTTTCCAACACCTCGAAAATTTACTCTACAAACTGAAAATTCATTTTCCATAAATGCATGAAACGTGTCTACAACAACTTTATTGTTCATCGTTCCTCCATATTGAGGATGAGGCTGTAATACTAATGCTATTGGTGATGTGATTTTATCACTTTTATAATACTTGGCTTCCATTCTTCCGGCAGGTCCAGGTATAAAAACTTCTACGATTTTGTTATCCATAAATGTTATTGATTATTATTCTAAAAAAAAAATACATCTATCATAAGTGAGCGACAATATGTTAACTTTTTTAATGTAATCTATACTTGACTAATTTAGTCAAGTTTGTATAAAAAACCATTAAATTAAAGGGTAAATAAAACTAACGCCAAAAGTATGAAATTAACGTCAAAAGGCAGATATGCAGTAATGGCTTTAGCTGATTTAGCTAATTTCAATAGCATAGATCCTGTATCTTTAAGAGATATATCCTTAAGACAGGGCATATCTTTAGATTTTTTAGAACAAATATTTTCAAAGCTAAAAAAACATAACATAGTTAAAAGTACCAGAGGAACGAATGGTGGGTACGTTTTAAACAAAGATCCCGCTCAAATTAAACTAGCAAATATACTTAATGCTGTAGATGAAGAAGTTAAAACTGTTCAGTGTAAAAAAGAGTCAAAAAAAGGATGTAATAGCAAAACATCAAAATGTATTACTCACAATTTGTGGGATGAACTTGAAATACACATCAATAATTTTT
>Ga0209383_1000966_pt1 | contig 18864 bp, 22 predicted proteins | sample CoawatmetaG02DNA_FD_187510 | JGI IMG/M metagenome (GOLD analysis project Ga0209383, IMG submission 187510) | Marine microbial communities from the West Antarctic Peninsula - Coastal water metaG029-DNA (SPAdes) (version 2) | ecosystem: Environmental > Aquatic > Marine > Coastal ... | reverse complement strand
GCAATCAATAAATTATCTGATGATGGATTAATTGAAGCAACATTAAAATAATCCAAATCTTTTGCTAATTCGTTAACATCTAAAACTAATTCTTTAGTTCCATTAAGTTCACGAAAGTAGGTTTTATATTGTTGCTCTGCACTAATTTCAGAAAAATATAAATAATCACCATACTTAATCTTCATCGACACTTCATGTGGTGGAATAAAACTGACTAATTCATTGTAAATTTCTTGTCGACAATCATTGTTGGTTGCAAACCAATCTTCCAAGTATTGATTTTCATCTTCTAAATAAGAAATTACTTCTGGATCTTTGCGCGTATCATCTCGTAACCAATAGTAATTATCAACTCGTTCATCGCCATGTGCAACAAGTGTTTTAGGAATTTTTTTTGGCTTTGGTGGGGAAGGTAAGTTTAGCATAACTTTTTAATATATAGGCATCTTTTAAATAAAAAAAACTATATAAATCATGTATTTTTTCACTTTAAGAACATTTAATTATAATTAATGATAATAATAGTATAGAATTGTAAAATATTTTCGAATTGAGGTGTACCATGAAAAGACTATATTTAATTTTAATATTTTTAATTATTCCTACCTTTACTATTGCGGTAACTTGGGAGAATTATACTTCTGAAAAAGTAGAAATTTCAGAGGGAATTTATAAAAATGTAAAGACTTTTTCATCTGGAAGAACCGAAGAAACAATCATGATGAAAATAGAAGATGGAAATGTTTCAGGTTACTTTGAGGTTGATTTGGTCGATGGCGAATTTACACTAAATGATAAAGGGACTGAATCAATGAAAAGAGCTAAAGCTGGTGGAAGTGCTGAGTCTAGCGGAATGGGTGGTGGCTCTAGTGGTGGCTCTAGTGGTGGCTCTAGTGGTGGCTCTAGTGGTGGCTCTAGTGGTGGCTCCGGTGGTGGTTGTTAGTAATTTATAGCCTTGAAAGACATACCTCATTAGCTTTTAAATATTTTAAACTTGATTGCCTGAAATGTCTTTTGTCACCAGTCAATATTACTGCTGGAACAGTTTCTGCAAATAATACTTCAGTAAATATTTTATGTAAGTCTTTTCTACATATGAACTTGTAATAATCTTTACTAATACTATTTTTGAGTTTAATTCCTGATTTTTCAAATCCCCAGTATGGTGGATATATTATTAGTGTTTTTGAATTACCTACTTCACTTAAAACTAGGCTTAGTTTTTTGGCCCATATTGATAGCTGTTTTTCTAATTCATATTTTTTAATATTGATATATTGATTGTAATTAGATTCATTAACATCATTTTTAATACTAAAAAATTTTCCTTCCATTATTCCCTTCAATATTATTAAGTCATAAATATAGGAATTTTTTAAAACAGTCTCTAAACTTTTACTATTCAGAGGTACAAAATTTTCAACATTCCATTCACTTAAAACTCTAAAAATATCAGTTCCATAATTAAAACTAACTACAATTTGATCATTTTTATTGGTAATTAATTTTCTAATTTCATCAATGTGAATTAAGCTTTGATATGGACCGTTATTTGGAGCAGCATATATTTCTATAAAATAACCTGGAAAAAGAGCCTCTAGGTCATGTTGATCAACTTTATTAGTCTGTGAAAAATCTATGCCTAATAATTGACTATCTCCAAAAGCTAAAATTCTTTTCTCTGAACTAGTTTTTTTATAATTTATTAATCTTCCACCATCTTTATTCGTCTTAATAAAAATTTCACCATCTAGTTTTTTATAACAAAATTCTAAGTCTTTAGGTAAATGAACATACTGTCCGTTAAAGGCATAGGGTAAAAAACTAAAACATGAAGCGAATACTTCAGTACTGGAAATAATAATAAAAATTGGTATGATAAACCTTAAATAAAACATATATGTTCAAAACTGTAAATTTAAACCGGTCATCTGTCAAAGATTTACCTAGCACTCAAATTAGTCTTGATTTTGCACTTGCTGAATTTTCTTCAGCAATTGAAATGCTTCAAGCAGCCAAAAAAGTAAACGACAAGAAGTTAGCATTAGGCTTCCTTAATCATAGCCTTGATGAATACAGACATACTAATTTTTTTATAAGAGTATTAAAATATTCAAAAAATTCTAATTTAAACTCAAATAATTTAAAATTTAATTCAATTTTGGCCTACTCTAAAGGATTTTTAAGAGATGATGGTTATTTATTTGATAAAATGAGTTTACAGAGTTTTTCTGTATTTATTGGAGTTAACGAGCAGCAGGCATTAAAAATTTTTCAAAAGCTTAAAAATAGTAATTGGAACTTAGGCAACAAATTGAGGCAAGATCTTAATGAAATTATTGAGGATGAAAAAAAACATCTAGAATTAGCACAAAAAAATTTTGAAGTTGAATTTGTAGATCTTCTCAAAGATGAAGGGAGACATGCGTCACTCGCTCTTGAATACTCTAAGAAAAATTTTCCAGCTAAAATTTATTATCCTTTGTATATAAGATTTTTCTTATTCAATAAAATCCGGCATTTAGTTGGTGGTAATAATACGGTAAAAAATTTAATATCATATGTAGTATCTTTCCTAATAATTATATTTTCTTTTCCATTTAGATATTCTTTATCTACTAAGAACATTGATAATAATTTTGACCTAAATAAAAAAAATGCAAATTTGATCCTGTGAGAAAAATTATAATTGGCATATCAAGCTACTTTCATGAAAGTGCTATATGTATAATTATCAATGATAAAATTGTAGATTACTTAAAAGAAGAAGAAATAACACGAGTAAAAGGTGATTTTAAATTTCCAAAAAATAGTCTTAAAATTATTCTAAAAAAACATAAGATTCTAGAAAATGAAATTGAATCTATTGTATTTTATGAAAAGCCATTCTTGAGCTGGTCATCAATAACATTTTTTTCTTTATTAAAACCTGTAAAAAGATGGAAAATTGTATTAAACCAATTTCAAAAATTTTGGACAGGGTCTTTAAGTTTTTCTGCAGATATTAAAAAATTAATTAATATATCTAGCGATAAAATTTACTATAATTCACATCATGTTAGTCACGCTTTGTCAGGTCTTATATTTAGTAAGGATACTAAAAAAGATTATTTGATATTTGTGCTTGATGGAGTTGGTGATGGTGAGACTATATCAATTTATAAAAAAATTAAATCAGATATTTTAACTGAATATAAGTGTTTGTTTCCAGATTCTCTTGGGCTTTATTACAGTGCTTTTACTGATTATTTAGGTTTTAATGTTAATGAAGGCGAGAGTAAAGTCATGGGTCTCGCAGCTTTTGGAGAGCCAATTTATAAAGAGCTAATCTTAAATGAAATAATTCAATATAACGAAGGTGAGTTAACTTTAAATCAATCTTGGTTTGCTTATTCTTTTGATCTTGAGAAATCTTATTCAAATAAATTTAATGCTAAATTTGGAAGCCCCGGTACTCCAGATAGCTACAAAAATATTAATGGTAAAGATTTTAAAAGAATGGCTGACATTGCATGTTCGACACAAGTGGCTCTAGAAGAAACATTAATATCAATTGTTAGATACTATATTTTAAAAACGGGGATTAAAAATATAGTTTTTGCTGGCGGTTTAGGACTAAATTCAAAAGCGATGCAGAAATTAGCAGAAATGCAAGAAGTAGATGAATTCACTGTTCCTCCTAGTCCAGGTGATTCTGGCGCAGCTACAGGTGCGGCCATATATGGCTACATGTTGTCAAATGGGTTTAAATTTCCACAAATATCAATTTTACCAGGTAAAAATTATGATGAGTCTGTAAAAGCTAATATATTTGACACCATATTTAAAAAAATAGAACAAAGTTCACAATCTAATACTGCTGTTGCAAATTTAATTGAGAGCGGTGAAATAATTTGTACATTTTTTAAAGATCGAGAGTTTGGTCCAAGAGCATTAGGTTCTAGATCAATACTATGTGCTGGAAATAAAAATGAAATAATTAAAGATTTAAATGAAAAACTTAAAAAAAGAGAAAGTTTTAGACCGTTAGCACCTATGATGCGAGAGAGTAAAGCTGAAAAATATTTTTATATAGATGACAATAATAAACATAATTTATATTGGATGGGCATTACTGTTAACGCTAAAGAAGAAACAATTAAAGATTATCCTATGACTGTTCACTATGATAAAACGTCTAGACTTCAACTAATAAAGTCAGATAATATCTTTTATGAAAACTTATTTATTAAGTTGGAAAAAATGAATATTAACATATTAATTAATACATCTTTTAATGTTGCGGGTGATCCAATGGTCTTTGATTATGTTGATTGCTATACTAATATGGTACGTATGGGATTAAAATATTTAGTAACTGATACAGGTTTATTTGAAATAGAAATTAACAAATGAGAAGAATTTTTTATATATTCTGGCATGTAAAAGCTAGACTGTCTCTATTACAAAGTATAGGGATATTAATCATCTGCTCAATTGCTATCCTTGCATTATTAGTAAAAGCCTTAACATTTTTTCTACCCTTTACCTATATAGCTTTTTAGATAAAAAAATATTAGGTTTCTAAGAATGATGTCTTTAATAGTTTAGATAACTTAGACATTTTTATGCCATGATCTAGGCGCAATTAAACCAATTTATTTTGTTACTACTTACGAATCAAACATCAACAGAAAGGATTCGAAACTGTGACCAAGATTCATTATATTAATCCTCGCTATTATCAAAACGAGCGAACTATTCTCCTTAACCCATCAAAACCATTTGCTAAAAAAAGAAAAAATCAAGTAAACCAAGCTATCTTCGCTATCTTATTATTGTTTTAATTATATTTTCAGCCTTTATTGGGTATTCAGCTTTTGCCGGCGGTCCTATTCCAGATGAAGGTTGGATTACTGAAACCGAATCTAATGGTGTTGCTATGAGAAAACATGGCAATATTACGCATGGTGATAGCATTTATTTTTTTTAGGTAAGAGTAATTGTAACTCAGCTTCCTGGATATCTTCTATCTATACAATGGCTGAAAATAATTTTGATCCTTTGGTAGATAAATATTTACCCTATAAACTCCAAAGCACAACTAATAAGTCTGATTTTGGCTTTACCACAGCCCAACTAATTTCGGTAGAACCATTTTTGCTAGGACATAGGGCCATGATTTATTTTGGTGATTTTCCAGTTAAGAAATATTTACAATGGTTTCGAAGTGGCGACGAATATCAAATGGAAATAGTCAAAGCTAGCAAAGATTTTATTGAACAAGAATATGGTCAAACTTATGAGGATATTGTCTCCATTGAACCAACAGATTTTTTTGATATTCAAATGAATGCTTATTACTTTGAAGGTTTTAATAAAACTTTAATTGCTGCGCAGAAGCAATGTCAGGATCTAGGTATAGTTGCCCAAGCTTAATGATCATATGTTTAAAATACTTCTTCCCGAGGTTTATTAATGTGGCTTGACTTAATAATAGACGCAACAGCTTGGGAGTTATGTCTTGAGCTAATTTTATTTATAGTTACATGAAATATATCTGTAATATTAAGAGAATAATAACACATACCTATGAATTGGATGATGATATTGATGAAGTGGTGTAAATGTGACAAAGGACATCACAACGCGAATTATGTAGTCCTCTGTCATCTGTCTTGTATATCTACTAGTGCTTCATAGCAAACATTTAGCAATTCCTTTTAATATTTTACTTCCATAAAATATAATCCATCCGCAGGAGCTAAAGCCCCACATTTACTTCGATCTTTGGCCTCTAAAGCTTGCTGAAATCGATCTACTTCCCAAAGTTCTTCGCCTACCATTTTCATAGTGCCAACAATAGATCTAATTTGATGCTGCAAAAAAGATGGGGCTACAAACCCAAAGTAAATATTGTCGTCTTGATGGGTAATTTTACAGCTAGTAAGTGTTTTGATGGCTGATTTTGACTGACAGTTAACTGAACGAAATGTTGTAAAATCATGCTTACCTTCAATAACAGATGCACATACTTGCATTTTTTCTAAGTTTAAATTTTTCATCACTAGCCAAGCTCTGCCCTTTTCAATTGATAACGGTGAAGTACGATTAATAATTCGATAGAGATATTTGCGTTCTGTCGCATCAAATCTCGAGTGAAATTCTACATCAACTTCAGTCACATCTAAAATAGAAATTGGATAAACTTTAAGATAATGATTTAAACCAGTCTTTATAGAATAAGTATCAAGCTCTTTGGTGGCTATATCAAAGTGTGCTACTTGACCTGTGGCGTGAACTCCAGAGTCGGTTCGCCCAGCACCAAATAGTACAGGTTTTTCTTGGAATAAACTTTCAATCGCAGTTTCGATACATTCTTGCACTGACAAACCATTGTCTTGACGCTGCCATCCAACAAAAGGAGTGCCATCATATTCAATAATTATTTTATAACGCATTTATAATTTTGTGCCCGTAGTAACTTTGTTACCTTTTAGAAATTCAGCAAGTGTAATCAGACCTTTGCCTTCTTTTTTTAGAGTAGTTGGTTGCAAAGCATTTTCACCACAAGCGATAATAAATTCTTCATTTAAAATTTCACCAGCGTTACCGCTCATTTCAATAACTTTTGAACTCATAACTTTAATTCTTTTGCCAGCCATTTCAAACCAGGCGCCAGGATTAGGATTGAGTGCTCGTATTTTTTGATTAATTAATTGTGCATTATCATTCCAATCAATTTTAGCTTCTTTTTTATCAATCTTATGGGCGTAGGTTGCTTCACTATTATCTTGTGGAATTTTATTAGTAGACAACTTGGTAAAAAATTGAGGCAATAAAGTTTTGCCTAGTTGTGATAAATTTTTTTCTAAATCTTGATAAGTATCTTCAGCTTTAATGGGTAGTTCAGCATCTAAAACAATATCCCCCGTATCAAGACCTTCATCCACTTGAATGAATGATATACCTGTAATTTTATCTCCTGCAATAATTGATCTTTGAATTGGAGCAGCGCCTCTATATTTTGGCAGTAATGAGCCATGTAAATTGAAACAGCCTAGTTTGGGTATATCAATAATTGCTTTCGGTAGAATGTAACCATAAGCAATGACAAAGATGATATCTGGATTTAGTTCATTGATTTTATTGATTATTTCAGGATCTTTGAGACTAGCTGGATACTCTACAGGTAGTTGATATTCCTCCGCACATTTTGCCACTGGTGATAGGGTTTGTTTCATGCCACGATTGGCCAGTTTAGGTGGCGCACTAAATACCGCTTGAATGTTTACTGATGATTCAAGTAAGCCTTCGAGGATTGGAACCGCAAACTTTGATGTTCCCATAAATACGACATTGTAATTCTGCATTTTAAATCCTTAAATTTTTTGGCGTGAACTTAATGCGGCAGCTAAAGTACCTTCATCCATATAATCTAATTCACCACCAACTGGTACACCGTGACCTAATCTTGAAACCATAACATCGCAATCTTTTAAACAGTCAGCAACATAATGAGCTGTGGTTTGACCATCAACAGTAGCGCTTAATGCTAAAATAACTTCTATCACATTTTCATTTTGTGAACGTTCAATTAATTTTTTTACTTTCAGCTCATCAGGGCCTACACCATTGATAGCTGACAAGGTGCCACCTAATACATGGTAAGTTCCACTATACAATTCAGCTTTTTCTAAAGCCCATAAATCTGCAACATCTTCTACTACACATAGTTGTGATTGATCGCGCTGTTCATCAGCACATAATGTACACGGTGAAACTAAATCAATGTTGCCACAATTATCACATGTTAAAATATTTTTACTCGCTGAAAGTAAAGACTCTGACAATGGCACCATAAGTTGGTCTTTACGTTTTAGTAAATGTAACACTGCACGGCTCGCAGATTTTGGTCCATAGCCGGGCAACTTACTTATTAATAAAATAAGTTTATCTATTTCTTCGTTAGAGTAATTACGCCGCATATTATATTGGCATCTTAAAGCCTGGGGGTAATTTTAAGCCACCAGTAATTGAACTCATTTCGTCAGCACTTTTTTGCTGTACTTTATCTTTTGCATCGTTGTGCGCTGCTAAAATTAAATCTTCTAAAATATCAACTTCATCAGCTACTAATAAAGAGGGATCAATGGTAACGTTGGTTACATGATTTTTGCCATTAACGGATACTTTAACTAAACCACCACCAGCTAAACCTTCGGCTTCTATTTCTTCAATTTTTTTTTGTGCATCCATCATTTTGGTTTGCATCTCTTGGGCTTGTTTCAGCATGTTATTAAAATCTGTCATTACTCTTCTTTCTATATTAATTATCTAATGTTTCAACTTCTGCGCCTGGGAAAAATTCAATAATTTCCTTAATTTTTGGGTCTATTTTAACCGCTTCAGTCTTTTTTGGAGCTGGTTCTGGATCTGGGTTAATTGACTTATCTTCTTCAATAGCTTGCGAGATTTCTTCAATCAACTCATTGGGTTTTGGAATATCTGCAGTGTAAGCGATTCTAATCAACAACATTTCTAAAGCACTAATCGGTGAGAAGGTATCTGATACTTCCTGCAAGCCTTTATGTAACATTTGCCACACCATCGATAGAGTTCCAACTTCTAATTTTTTAGCCAATTCTTCAAAAGCTTTAAACTCTGAATCGGTGTGAGAAAGCTTTAAGCTATCAGCGGCATCAACTTTAAATAAGGTTAGGTAATGAATAATATGAATCAAATCTCTTAAGATCAGCAAGGGATCTGCTCCACCATCATAGAGCAAGTTTAACTTATTAATTGCCCCTAATGTTTGACCTTCCATTAATAACGAGACTAAGTTTAGCATTTCTATTGGATCGTTTAACCCAATCATGTCTTTAACCAAATCTTCAGAAATATTTGATTCTGAATAAGCAATGGCTTGATCTAGAAGAGATAGACCATCACGAACGGAGCCTTCAGCTGATCTTGCAATTATTTTTAAAGCGCCATCATCAATAGGCACGCCTTCTTTGTCACAAATACCTTTGAAGAAATCACTTAGTTCATTTGGTTCAATACGCTTTAGATCATAACGCTGGCATCGTGATAATATGGTTGCAGGTATTTTTCTAACTTCAGTAGTAGCAAAAATAAATTTTACGTGCTCAGGTGGTTCTTCTAAAGTTTTTAAGAGGCCATTAAAAGCTGCATTCGATAACATGTGCACCTCATCAATAATATAAACTTTAAATGATGAAGATACTGGAGCATACTGAACCCCATCAATCAATTCTCGAATATCATTAATACCAGTACGCGAAGCCGCATCCATTTCTAATACATCAATGCTACGAGACTCAGAAATTGCAATACAGTTATCACACTTACAACATGGTTCTTGGAATTCACTGTTACCTAGGCTAACCTCATTACAGTTTAACGCTTTGGCGATAATTCTTGCTGTAGTAGTTTTACCAACACCCCGCACTCCAGTAAGTAAATAGGCATTTGCAATCCGATTTAATTTAATCGCATTTTTAATCGTTTGCGCCATTAGCTCCTGCCCAATTAATTCTGCAAAATTATTAGGTCGGTATTTGAGTGGTAGCGGTATGTGTCTTTCTTCGTCCATAAATATCAAATGACTTTAATTCAGTGGGAGATTAAAACAACCCAAGTATTCCTTTACGGCTGCTGTGTTTCCACCCTGACCGAGTTCAATTCATACTTTGTCCGCATAATCTCCCAAGATATTATAGCAGACAGATATATAAAATTGCTTTAATAAAATAATATAGTTAACAACATATTTTTACATGAATTCAATTACCTTTGCTAATAATCCTATTGATCGTGCATCACAATTTCGTAGCAATGTAGAATGGCAACAACAAGCCATTACATCAGAAAAATCTCTATTTATGATCTTTTTTGAGGACAGACCACTTATTAAAATTAATAGTGAGCGTCCTAATGAGCCTGAGATTTTATGGGTTTCACACCAACAACTGGCACTTGTGCTAACCAATAATATTACCCCACTTTTTTTAGGGCTAAAAGATGAGCGACCACATTTTGCTGTAGACTTAAGCAATTTAAATTTAGAACAAATCTTATCTAATCCAAGTTTTGCTCATTCTAAATTTATCGATGCCCGCTCAATCGCACCAAGCTTAGACAATCCTAGTACGGGTATTATAGCTCAAGCAAAATCAAATTTTGAGTGGAATAAAAATAATATTTATTGCTCTAAATGTGAAGGTGTTAAATTAAGCACTAAAGACACTGGCTATAAGAAATTTTGTAAGCAGTGTGGCGCAGAATACTTTCCACGAGTTGATCCTGTTGTAATTATGTTGCCTTGTTTTGAAGATAAATGTCTGCTTGGTCGACAAAAAGGTTTTCCACCAGGAATGTTTTCAGCACTGGCTGGTTTTGTTGAACCCGGTGAAACTATTGAAGCGGCGGTGATACGTGAAGTTAACGAAGAGGTTGGTTTAACTTCAAGAGATGTCGTTTATAAGTTTACTCAGCCCTGGCCTTTTCCATCTCAACTAATGATTGCATGTACTACTATAGTAGATGATCCAACTTACAAAGTGGATGATGAAGAGATTGAAGAAGCTGTATGGCTTAACAAAGAAGATTTATCAAAGATACTAATTGGCAAGAGTGAAAAAAAAATCTGGATCCCACCACCCATGGCTATTGCCCATCAACTTATAGTTGACTGGATAGATAACAATTAAGATTTAGAGCGATAATCGTGTTTTGGATATTCGCCTAAAATAGTGAGCATATTGGTGTAATGCCTAACTTCCTCAACAGCCCCAGCAACCGCTGGATCACCTAAGTGACCTTCAAATTCAACATAGAATTGCGCTTTATTGAAGTCACTTTCCACAATGAAACTTTCTAATTTTATCATGTTCACTCCATTAGTCGCAAATCCACCGAGTGCTTTATAGAGTGCGGATGGAATACTTTTAGTTTCAATGATACAGCTGGTTAAATAATCTAAATTTACATCTTTGGCTTGCTGTAGGTTTTTTGACATAACTAAAAAGCGCGTCGTATTTTTCTTATCATCTTCAATATTTGCTTGAACAATATTTAAATTATAAATCTCTGCAGCCAATTCAGAGGCAATTGCAGATTCATGATCTTCGCCGTATTCACTTAAATATTTTGCTGAACCAGCAGTATCAGCCATAACAATTGACTGTAGGTTTAAAGTTTCAATTACTTTGGTACATTGTCCAAGTCCCATCACATGACTGCGCACTGATTTTAAAGCGGCAATATCAATTCCAGGTTTGGCAATTAATTGATGGTTAACTTTTTGAAAATGCTCTGCATAAATTTTTAAATCTGAATTACCCACTAACTTATGAATATCGGCAACTCTACCAGCGGCAGAATTTTCAACTGGAATCATAGCTAGATCAGCTTCACCTTCATTAACACAAGCTAAAGCATCAGTAAAATTGCGGCATGGCACAACCTCGTGATCAGCAAATACATTTTTGCAAGCTAAGTGTGAATAAGCTCCAAGTTCGCCTTGAAATGAAATTTTCTTTGTCATTGTAATTAAATTAACTTTTGCATTTTTTCTAAATCTTCCGGAGTATCAACTCCTAGCGGTAAAAAATCAATTAGTTTAATATCAACTCGCATTTGATTATCTAAAGCCCGCAACTGTTCAAGTTTTTCCTCTTTTTCTCTTACCGATTGTGGCAGTTGAACAAACTTCTCTAAGGCTACACGCGTATAAGCATACAAGCCAATGTGATGTAAATGGTTGCCATTAATTGAAGCTTCTGCATTTCTGGTAAAATTAATTGCTTGTCCAGTTTGTAGCGATGAATCTATGTCAGCGATGGCCTTAACAATACTATGACTATTTATTTCTTCTGGATCTGTCATTTCACATGCCAGCGTTCCAATATCAACAGCACCATCTAATAATATATTAGCTACTGCGACTAAACACTCTTGATTGATCTGTGGGAGATCGCCTTGTAGATTTATAATATATTGTATCTTATTTGGCCTATCAAAATTCTTTAAGGCTTCATAAATTCTATCAGTGCCTGATTGATGATTCACACTCGTCAGCTCACAGTTGCCCCCAGCTTTTACAATTAGGTCTTTAATCTCCTGACTGTCCGTTGCCACAACTACAGCTCCAAGGTTAGCTGCAACGGCTCGTTCCCATACATGTAAAATCATGGGTTTGCCATTAATGGGTAATAAAGGTTTATTCGGTAGTCTTGTGGAAGCAAGACGTGCAGGGATTATAATTGCTGTATTTTCTAGGTTTATCATGGCCATATTGTGCGACGCCAGGGCGCATTATAACTTGAATAGTTTAGGTTTATGTTCTAATTATAACGCAAATCTTCACAATGATAACAAATATATGGACTCATTAGAAATCAACAAAATCGTCGCCGGATTACTGGTTGTTATACTGATTATTATCGGAATAACAAATTTTGCTGAAATTCTGTATCATGTTGAACAACCTAAAGTAGCACATTACGTGATTGAGGGTGTTGACGATACTAATATGGCTAGCGCTACTGAAGAAGTGATTGCCGCACCAATTGAAGAACCTATTCTTACTCTTTTAGCATCAGCTAATATTGATAAAGGTGAAAAGATATTTAAAAAATGTTCGTCTTGTCATGTGGCAGTAAAAGGTGGCGCCAATAAAATTGGTCCTGGGTTATGGGAAGTTGTTAATAAAGACAAGGGCATAGTTGATGGATTTTCATATTCTGCTGCACTTACTGGTTATGGTGGAAAATGGACTTATGATGAGCTTAATGGTTTCTTAAAAAATCCAAAAAAATATATTGAAGGTACGAAAATGTCATTTGCAGGCCTTAAAAAATCAAACGATCGTGCAAATGTTATCTTATATTTAAGAAGTCTTAGCGATAGCCCTGCTCCACTGGAGTAAATCAAATAAATTTGTACTTTAAGTAAACCTAGCAAAGAGATAGATTCTATCTATGCAATCTAAAGTAAATTCATTCGCAGCTTACTGGGATCGTAGAATGCTCAGAATATTGCTACTTGGTGTTATAAGTGGTTTTCCATGGGTACTTATTGGTAGCGCATTAACCTTATGGCTTAAAGAAGATGGTCTCAGTCGCAGTACTATTGGTTGGGCTGGTTTAATATTTGGAGTTTATGCAATTAATTTTCTGTGGGCCCCATTAATTGATCGAATTAAAATTCCTGTATTAACTAAAATTGTTGGACATAGAAAAGCATGGATTATGTCTATGCAATTCTTAATTCTTGCCTCATTAATTATTTGGAGTTTTTTAAGTCCAGTAGATGATTTAGCTATTATTGTGACCTTTGGTTTGATTATTGCAATATCTTCAGCATCTCAAGATATAACTATTGACGCATTGCGCATTGAACAAATTGGTAAAAATGAGTCTGCTGCCATGGCTGCTGGTGCTGCAACTGCAGTTGTTGGATGGTGGAGTGGCTATAAATTAGGTGGTCTAATTACACTTGTAACTGCAGATTGGATACAATCACTTGGTTACAATAACTATTGGCAAATATCTTTTATAATTATTTGTAGTATCGTTATACTTTGTAACATCGGTTTATTTTTTATTCCCGAGTCAGGAACTGATGAGCGTATTCTATCACAACAAAAAGATCAGGCTGATATTCAAAATCAAATAGGGGTTTCAGGCAATTTTGGTCGATTACTTGCCTGGTTTACGGCTACTATAATAAGTCCATTATTTAGTTTCTTTAAGAAAAATGGAGTAGCCATTGGTCTTTCAATACTTGGCTTTATTTTTCTATTTAAAATTGGTGAAGCATTCTTGGGACGTATGTCGATACTATTTTATAAGGAAATTGGATTTTCTAAGTCTGATATCGCACTTTATTCTAAGGGTCTTGGCTGGATTACTACCGTCTCATTTACATTAGTTGGTGGGTGGTTTGCTATTAAGGCCGGTGTAATTAGGGCTTTATTTGTTTCCGGTATAATCATGGCATTAACCAACCTTATGTTCACCTTCTTGGCATGGAGTGGTAAATCTGAATTGTTATTTGCTGCTGCAGTTTTACTAGATGATCTTGCTGCAGCTTTTGCAACTGTTGCCTTTGTGACCTTTATCTCAATGTTAGTTGATCGTAACTATACCGCAACTCAATATGCTTTATTAGCATCTATTGGAACTGCTGGCAGAACTTTAATGGCTTCATCATCTGGAGCTTTAGTTGATTGGCTAAATGGTGATTGGGGTACATTTTTTATCATCACAGCATTAATGGTAATTCCATCATTAGTGCTACTTTGGTTTATAAGAAAAAAAATAGTCCTTAAGGTAAATTAAGAATTTGTTACTAATGCCGTTAGCAATCCAAGGAAGCCTAATACTACTAACCCCCAAATAATTTGTCCATTACGATTAGTATCTTTATTTAAGTTAGCAGCCTTTGATATGCTGTACGCAAATATCGCAATACAAATTAAAATAAATATTATTCGAAACATCATTTACCTTTATAACGACGATAATTAAAAATAGCTATAAAGTAGATCATGAATGTAGAAATAAACCATACAAGTTGTGATTGTAGTGTTGCTTCTCGCTCCCCAAAACTAAATAGGGTTGGATTGTACCATGGACCCAGTGGCATAAGTGGGCCCCATGAAATTCTTGCGTCATTACCAATTTGATTGTGGTATAAAATCATTTCTACCCAAATATTTTGCCCTATATACCAAACTAATAAAATTAAAAATGCTGGCCAAACAAATTTTTCAAATGGCACAGATGAATTCTTATAATAAATATTGACTAAAATTATGCCTAGCCAAGCTACGCCTGTATCAACTATGGAATTGGTTAACCAGTTAATTTGCATTGGAATAGCGCAGTTTAAAGCATCGGATCGTCGCACACTAACATCTTGACCATCCCATATTCCAAAATTAATCCAGATTTCGTAACCAAATACAGCAATTAAAAATGAGGCAATCAATGTTGATATCATCCATTTTTTATTTTTTCCCGTAAGCGAAGTATACAAAACTACAGACATTGTCACAAATATGGAGGTAAAAATTACCATGACTTTGCGCCATTCATCTTGCTCTAGACCACAATCAAATAAATACATATTTTTAGCTTCTACCCATTTTAATTATTTTACCATATTTTTTTGTAATTCTAGATTTTGCCTTAATTAAAGGCTCTATTTCAGTACGCATATGAAATGCATTGGCATGAATAATATTTTTACTATCAGTCATCATGGCAACATGACCTTTCCAAAATATTAAATCCCCTTTTCTTAGTTTTTTTTCTGTTACTTCGGTAGTAATAAAATCTTCCTGTAAATCAGTATCTCGTGGAAAATATTCATTATTAATTTGATAGATATTTTGAATTAAACCAGAACAATCAATACCAATAGAATTGCGTCCTCCCCATAAATATGGAGTATCTAAATATTTTTTTGCCATCTCAACTTGATCAAATGATTTTATGTTAATATTTGCTACATCATTTTTATGACACCAGCCTAAATTTTTAATTTTATAAAAATTATTTTTATTTTTACCTATAATTTGAATAAGTGAATTAAAACTTAATTCTGTAATTGCTGTAGATTTAATATCTGCCGATTTATATATAATGCTTCTTAAAGCAATAACTTTATGAGTAGGAATTAAATTTTTTAATTTCAAATTATTAATTGGTGTGTATCCAATATAATCATCACGTAAAGATTGAATCCATGCATAACCTTTTTTAACTTCAAAAACTTTTACGGTCTCACCATATAATAACTGAGAAACTAATTGTTTTTTGTTGGACGCAAGAAGCGGAGAGAAATTTGATATAACATGGTAGATGTTACCTTTGACAAGTTTTCTATTTTTTAAAAAGCCTTTGTATTCTGAAGCGGCAATATCATTTCTAATAGGGGTAATGCGCTTATCAAAAATCACTTGGTGTCTATTTTAAAGTGAAAAACTTAAATAGGTTAAAACAAAGACTGTTGTTAAAATACCACCAAATATCATGGATGATCTAACAGCCACATGTATACGGTCAGCAAAAAAAATATGATAAATCGCAGCACCTAATAGTGGCACCAACAATATAAATAATGTCCAAATAATTTTAGATGAATTGGAGCTTAATCGATCTTCTGACACTTCATAAAGAGCAAGTGGCGTCCATGCTGCATACAAAAATATTGGCAGGTAATAACCATAAAAGTTAAATAATAGAGATAAAAAAGCAATATCTCCTACTGGGAACGCTGCAACACCTGGCATATAATTTTCTCCTTAATTAAAATCGTAAACTATGCTTCGATTAGTTTAAATACTTTTCTGCAGTTTCTGGCAGTTTTATATTCATATAATCTATCTTATATTTATCAAAAACATTCACCGCAGGAAAAATGTTCATAAAAAATGAGTTCGCACTTGGCATATTTTGTTGTAGCGGTGGTACTGGCATAGTGCGCCAATCACCAACTTCAAATGATCCTTGGTTTACATAAACGATGCGAGCAATTGAGCTCCACAGCCCTGATAAATCACTGCCACGGCTAAAAATGTTGTCACCACATTCACCTGAGGTTTGGATACCGGGAGGAAATGAGGTTTGAAATGTATTACCTTTAAAACAATTACCTAAATTAGAAATACCACTTAAAGCCATATCAGCTTTTTTTGAGTTTAAAATTAAGTTATCTTGAATAAGATTACCATGTGCTGGCCAGTAATTATCATCAAACGCAGCTGTAACTACTACTCCAAAAACATTATGATCATTAATAACATTATTTTTTATAATATTATTATTACCTCCTGCAATAATAATACCATTACCTAAAGTAATATACTGATTAGGCCAAGCTGGAGCTTTTATATTATTATTATTTTCAATATGATTACCTATTATGAAACTCTCACGTTCTGGAGGTAACAATTCACTGTCAAGTGTGTTGGGTGCTATCCCACCCATATTATTTCTAAATATAGAGCTCACAATATAAAGGTCACCACCTGCGTTAGTTCCTGAATAACCCAATCCATTATTTTCTGAAATAACATTATTGATTACAGCTTTACATGGGTAACACTGCCCAATATAAAATCCTGCATCTGGTGAACCTGACGCATAAGAGTGTTCAATAATCCCATCTACAGAATCAAATGCATAAATACCATAATCTCCATTATTATAAGCTGTTACATATGACGCTCGATAGCCTTCAGCTGTTGCCCAATAAAATCCATTAAGTAAAGCGTTGCGGGCAGTAAGATTTTCAACAGCTACTCCATCTACACCTGCAACAATTATTCCATTGGCCTTTTCAAACTCACCGTCAATGATCACTTCATTCCGATCTACACCTCTAATAGTTAACGATGGAGTTCTAACTACTACCTCTTCATAGTAAATTCCTTTATCAATTAGCACTAAGTCACCAGGATCTGAAGAATCTACTGCCTCTTGTATGCTGTCATATTGGCTTGGTACAAATCTTATGCGTCCACTCCAGTCTTCAACAACGTCGTCTTTGTTAAAATTTGTATATTCATTATAATCAATGTCACCAACTACAACTGACCCAGCCATGCCCCAATCACCTTCTGGTGTTGCATGATATGAGCAAATGTATTTATACAAACCCTCTGTTTGAAAAACTATCTCAATAGAATCATTTTTAGGAACATCTGCATAGTCACCCCAACTTTCATCTGTGGCTACAACATTGTGAGGGTTATTTCCTGCATTATAGAATCGAACCACTCCTCCCTCATGAACTCTTACTACTGGTGGTGAAAATGTATTATCAATCATACGCACCCCGGTATACGCCGAACTAGTGGCATCATCACAGCTAACAAAAAATATTGTTGAAAAAAATAAAGTAATCAAGCCCAAAAATAAACTTTTAAATTTATACATATTTGAATTATGACTTAGGATTACCAAGAATCAATATAAATTATATTGAAATATTACATGCCTATCCATGATATTTTAAAGGCAGATAAACTTTACCTTTTTTAAGAAGGGTTTTTTAATAAATACTCAATATAATCTTTCAATTCAGATATTTTATCATCTGGAATATCTTTATACGAGCACCCAAATTTATTTTTTATTTCAAGAGAAACATGGGCATAAGGATTGCGACCCTTAGGATGATTTGGATGATTTGGTAATTGACTTTTTAACTTATCACCTGTTAATAAAATTAGTTGCCAGATTTTTTTTGCTTCTTCCTGTTGCATGGAAATATTGTATAATAAAATAACCATGATTAAAAATATTAATGCCAATGATTGCTTTAAAGCCTTGAAAGAAAGTGACAATTCAAAACTGATAGATGTAAGGACTAATTTTGAATGGAAGAATAATGGGTACGCCGATCTAACTTCGATAAATCAAAAAATAAATCTTATAACTTGGGTTGATGAGAATGGTAATATTAATGAATATTTTCTCGAACAGATAAAAAAATTAGATATAAAAAAAGATACAAAATTATTTTTTATTTGTAAATCTGGTGTTAGATCTAACTATGCTGGGAATTATATTAATGAAAACTTAATTTCAGAAAATATCTTTAATGTCGAAGGTGGAATGGAGTTTGGCTGGAAAATAAATAATTTACCAGTTTCAGTATAAAAACTTAATACTAAATTTTTTAAATTACCTCGGGATACTTTTAGATTTATAAAGCATAAAAATATGCCTCAAGTCTAAGAGTTAGCCCGAGATAAATAATAAGCTTATTGACTATTCAACAACACTTAAGTTTACAGCAGATTCTTTGCCTTTATTTTCTGCTAGCTCATATTCTACTTTTTGC
>Ga0209383_1000965_pt1 | contig 18866 bp, 16 predicted proteins | sample CoawatmetaG02DNA_FD_187510 | JGI IMG/M metagenome (GOLD analysis project Ga0209383, IMG submission 187510) | Marine microbial communities from the West Antarctic Peninsula - Coastal water metaG029-DNA (SPAdes) (version 2) | ecosystem: Environmental > Aquatic > Marine > Coastal ... | reverse complement strand
TTACAGATGCTAGGGGAGTTCAAGTACAAGCTAAGAATGCTGTTAATGAAGCTATACGACACATAAACCAAAAAGAATTTGCATACCCATTTAATCATGCTACTAATACATCAACTTTAGTTCCTGGAATAGTACGATATACAATACCCACTGATACAAAACACATAGACTATAATACAGCTAGAATAAAAAAAGATGATAGTATTAGTTCTGCAGGTATTAATTTAAGAAAGCTTAATTATAACGAATACATAAGTAAAGAATTTGCAAGCCAAGAAGATGAAGTTGAGTCTACAACATTAGATGGTTCTCACACAGATTCTGTAACTACGTTAACACTTGTTTCATCCGTAGGATTCTCAGCCTCAGGTAGTGTGTATGTTGGCAGTGAGTTGATTTCTTATACTGCTATCTCTGGTAATACTCTTACAGGTTGTACAAGAGGTGATAGCGGTACTACTGCTGCTGCTTACGCTACTGGTGTAGCAGTTACGCAGTTTAATAATGGAGGTATGCCACAGTATATTGTACGTACCCTTGATAATAACTATTTACTATACCCTTACCCTGATAAAGAATATACATTATTGTATGATTACTTTACGTTTCCTAATGATTTAACTGCACATGGAAGCACTACTACTATACCAGATAGATTTAAACCTGTAATTACAGATGGTGCCACTTCATTTTTGTATCAGTACAGAGGTGAGATGCAGCAATACTCAATTAACTTTCAACGTTTTGAAGATGGTATTAAAAATATCCAAAGCTTGTTAATTAATAAATTTGATTACATTAGATCTACAGTTATAAATAGACCTACGAGTTCTAACTCTGGGGTGTCTTTTTAATGCCTGATAGCTCTCAAATACAACCAGCTGCATTTAACTGTGAGGGTGGTTTAGTCTTAAACCGTTCTACTTTTCTTATGCAACCAGGTGAGGCTTTAGTTTTAGAAAACTTTGAGCCTGACGTTGAGGGTGGCTATAGAAGAATAAACGGTCATCGTAAGTATGTTAATCAACAAGTTCCTCAGACTGCATCTTCCTCTGAAAAAATTATAGGTGTAGCTACCTTTGGTAATAAAGTATTGGCTTGCAGGGGCGCAAAGATATTTGCTACTTCAACAACAGAGTTAGCTGCGGCAATAAAAAATAATACCTCCATGTCAGGTTCTGGTACAATTAAAGTAGATTCTATTCTTGGATTTGCAACCAGCGGAACAGTTCAAATAAACTCTGAACTTTTTACTTATACAGGTGTAAATGCTGGAGTAAATCCTAATGAATTTACAGGGGTAACAAGGGCTACCTCAGGATCTGGAGCAGCAACACATACAGCTGATGCAGCAGTTTCTAACCCCTGGACAGAAATAGACACAGGTAGAACAAATGCTGTAAAGTATAGGTTTGAACGTTTTAATTATAATGGCACAGAAAAAATTATATTTGTTGATGAAGCAAATCCTCCTGTAGTTTTTAACCTAGCTCTTAACGCAACTGATGTAAGTGAAAGTTCTGTTTCTGGCTCTAAATTTGTAACAGCTTTTAAAGAACATATGTTCTATGCTGGTAAGTCTACTTCTCCAGAAGAAATGATATTTAGTGCACCATTTGACGAAGACAATTTTCTTACGGGTGATGGTGCTGGTAGTATTAGGGTAGATGATACTATTACAGGACTTAAAGTATTTCGTGACGCATTGTTTATATTTTGTGAAAATAGAATATTTAAACTTACAGGTGTTAGTGGAGATACATTTGCAATAACACCAGTTACTAGAAGTATTGGTTGTCTTAATGGTGATACTATACAAGAATTTGGAGGGGATTTAATATTCCTTGGTCCAGATGGTTTACGCACAGTTGCTGCGACTTCAAAAATTGGTGATGTAGAACTAGGTACAATAAGTAGAAATGTACAATCTATTTTTGATGCTAATATTAAAGACTCTGCTTTATTTGAAAGCGTAGTTATAGCTGATAAGACACAGTACAGAATATTTTTTACAAAAGATGGTCAAGCTGAAAACATTACAAGAGGAATTACTTGTGTTTTAAGACAAGAAGGTTTTCAATTTTCTGAAATACGTGGAATAAAACCAACCTCTACAGATACTTTTATACAGGCAGGAAACGTTCTTGTATTGCATGGAGACTTTAGTGGCTTTATTCACAGGCAGGAAAAAGGTAATACCTTTGATGGTACACCTGTACTAGGAAGATACAGAAGCCCTGACTTACCTTTTGGTGATTCAGGTATTCGTAAACACATGCAAAGAGTTATTGTTAACTATAAGCCTGAGTCAGCTATTGCTGCTGAGTTATTAGTAAGATACGATAATGAAAATTCTGACTCTACTAGGCCAGATCCTTATACGTTAAATTCTTCTGATGTAGCTGCACAGTTTGGCAGTGCCTTATTTAGTACTGCAGGAGGTGCTGTCAGGTTTGTTTTTGGTGGGCCTTCACAGCCTCTTATAAGACAGCCAGTAGAGGGTTCGGGTTTTTCTATTGTAATAAGAATAAATGATAGTGGGGAGTCTGCCCCGTATTCACTTAAAGGTTTTCAGTTAGAGTATACATTAGGAGCAAGACGTTAAATGGGCGCTACATACACAAGACAATCAACATTTACTGATGGCGATGTTATCACGTCAGACCTCTTTAATAATGAGTATGATCAACTTCTAGCTGCCTTTGCTTCTAGTACTGGACACACACACGATGGTACTGCTGGTGAAGGCGGGCCTATTACGTTGGCAGCATCAGACGTTCTTACTATTGGAACAAATGCTGGTGACGTATCTATTGTCATGAATGGTGGTAGTAATGACGGTACACTAAAGTGGATGGAAGATGAAGACTACTTTGAGTTTTCTGATGATGTACTTATTGCTACCAATGAAAAGATACAGTTTCGTGACACTGCTATATTTATTAACTCTAGTGCCGATGGGCAGCTAGACATTGTAGCTGACACAGAGATACAAATTGCAGCTACTACTATTGATATGAATGGTATACTAGATGTATCAGGTAATTTACTTGTAGGTGGTAACCTTACAGTTGCAGGTGACGCTACAGTAACAGGTACTACTACCTTTAATGGAGGTACAATTACTCTTGGTGATGCAGTTACAGATAACGTTGTGTTTGGTGCAGATGTAAACTCTAGCATTATCCCTAATGGTGTTGCTGGATCATTTGACTTAGGTTCGTCAGGTCAAGAGTGGCGTGACTTATTTATAAATGGTACAGCGCACATTGATACTCTTGATGTAGATATAGATGCTACGATAGCAGGTACACTAGGTGTAACTGGTGTTGCTACTGTAGGTGGTCTTACTATAGGCAGTGCTGTTATTACAGAAGCAGAATTAGAAATACTAGATGGTGCTAGTGTAACTACAGCAGAGTTAAACATACTTGATGGAGTAACTTCTACTGCTGCTGAACTAAACATCTTAGATGGTGTAACGTCCACTGCAGCAGAGTTAAATCTACTTGACGGGGTAACGTCTACTACAGCGGAACTAAACATCTTAGATGGTGTTACAAGTACTGCAGCAGAACTAAACGTTCTTGACGTAAGCAACAGTACAATAGGTGATCTATCAGAGATAAGTACTGTCGCAAATGATGACGTATTCTTGGCCTTTGATACATCTGGTGGTGGTCTAAAGAGAATAGCAAGAAGTGCTGTAGTCTCAGGCTTGGCTACTTCTAGTGCTATTTCTGATATTGTAGAAGACACTAGCCCACAGCTAGGTGGTAACTTAGATGTTTTAGCTCGTACTATTACAACGTCTACAACTAATGGTAATATTGCTATAACACCTAATGGTTCTGGTGTTGTTCTAATTGATGGCTTTGTAGGTATTGAAGCAGGTCTTATTGATCTTAAAAATAGTGGCTCTGCTGTTTCACAAATAAAGTTTTATTGTGAAAGCTCCAATGCCCACGCACAAACACTTATAGGTGCGCCCCACTCTGAAAGTGGTTCAAACACTCTTACGTTACCAAGTAGTGGTGGTAACTCTCGTTTGTTATCAGCAGCTTCAACTGCAACACTTACAAACAAAACTCTTACCGCACCAAAAATAGTTGATGCTGGTTTTATTGCAGATGCTAATGGTAATGAGCAACTTATATTTCAAACTACAGGCAGTGCAGTAAATCAATTTGAGATGACTAACTCCGCAAGTTCAACAGCTTTCTTGCAAGGCCCAATATTAGAGGCAACTGGCGGGGATTCTAATATTGACTTAAACTTACTAGCAAAAGGTACAGGAGTAGTAGCCGTTAGAGGCAACACTAACTCAGGTGCTATACAGTTTAACTGTGAGAGTAATAGTCACGGTCAAATACTTATTGGACAGCCACACAGTGCAAGTGTTACAAACACTATGCTGCTTCCTGCAGGTGCTAACTCAACTCTAGTATCACTTGTATCTACAGATACACTTACAAACAAGACACTTACATCACCTAAAATTAATGAGGATGTAGCAGTAACTTCAACAGCTACAGAGATAAACCTGCTTGATGGTGTCACAAGCACAACAGCCGAACTTAATATACTTGACGGTGTTACCTCAACTGCTGCAGAACTAAACGCATTAGATGGTATTACTGCAGTCGTAGGTGAGCTAAACGCACTAGACATTGGTAGTACTGCTGTTGGTACTGCTGTAGCATCTAAGGCTGTTATACTTGACTCTAACAAAGACTACACAGGTATTCGTAACCTTACCATAACTGGTGAATTAGACGCAGCTACCTTAGATATTAGTGGTGCTGTAGACATTGATGGTGCTGTAGATATTAACGGTACACTTTTACAAACTGGTGTAGCTACCTTTACAGATACACCAATAGCTAATAAAGGTATATCTGTAAAGAACGGTGCAACTGGACCAGGATTTATTGAGTTCTTTGAGGACTCAGATCACGGAACTAATAAAGTAATAGTTAAAGCTCAAGCTGCAGATGCAAGTTATTCAGCAGATGTAACCTTGACTTTACCTATAGTTACAGGTACACTAATAACGTCAGCGTCTGCAATAGACGAAGCCACAGCCCTCGCCATTGCGCTTGGTTGATATAGGAGAAAACAATGGCTAATACATTTCTTTCAATTACACGAAACTTAGCACCAAATGCTGCAGGTACACCTGAAGTATTATACACTGTGCAAGCTAATACTAGGATTGTTATCTTAGGACTAACACTGGCTAACGTACACACATCACAAGTTACTGCTTCTGTTACTTTAGTGAGTGATACTACTCAAGCATCTCAAACAGCAAACACTACTGCCTTCTTAATTAAAGATGCAGCTATACCAGTAGGTTCATCTTTGTCTGTTCTTGATGGTAAGATAGTAGCTAATGCTACTGACACTATTAATATTGACTGTTCAGTTGCAGATAAAGTTTCGGTGATAATGAGTTATATGGAGATTGACAGCTAATGGCAGGATATATAGGCACACAGGCTGTAAGTGTAAACACTACGTCAGCCACTATCTCAGATGATTTGTCAGTAGGTGATGATCTCACAGTTACTGATGATGCTACTATTGGTGGAACTCTTGGTGTAACAGGTAAAATAACAGCCAACGCTGGTATAGACATTGATAACTTCAACATTGATGGCACTTCAATATCTCATACAGCAGCCATGACTATAAATGCTGCTGATGTACGAATTAAAAATGTAGCTAACGATGAAACAATGGCACAGTTTGACGATGATGGGGCTGTAACTCTTTATCACAATAATGTACCTTGTCTTAGCACTGCGACTAGTGGCTCAGTAACTATTGCTGATAATCTATCTCTTACCTCAGACTCCGCTAGAATAAACATAGGGGCTGGTAATGATCTTAAACTTATTCACGATGGTACAAACGGTACTTTTGAGAGTGCGGGTAATCTAACAGTAGACGTAGTTGGTGATATAGAATTAAATGCAGACGGGGGCCAATTATACATTAAAGATGGTAACACTAATATTGCTACATTTGAAAACAGTGCTAATGCCTTACTACTTACAGACGGAAACCTAAAAATCGGCACAGCAGGTCACGGCATTGATTTTCATAATTTTGGCACTGGCACAAATATTGATAACAATTTGCTGGATGACTACGAAGAAGGAACTTGGTCACCTACTATGTTACAAGGTAGTAATGCCCCTGCTGCATATGCCCAACGAACAGGGTATTACACAAAAGTTGGTAATTTAGTACATCTTAATGGCCGTGTTCAGCTTAATGGTTTAGGCAGCATGAGTGGTACTATTTTTATGACAGGCCTACCTTTTACAGCAACTGACGCAACTAACAATTTTAGTGCATTTCACGTAGGGTATTATGCCGGTTTTGCCCTGCCTACAGCCACCGCTACTATGATGGGAATAGTTAACCCAAACAGTATTAATGTTGACCTTAGATTAGGTAACGACGTTGCCGACTCCTCAAGCCTGACAGCCGCACATGTAAGCGCTGATGGAGATTTTATTTTCAGCATGACTTACAAGGCATAATAACAAATTAACCCTAGTGGATTCTAGGGTCGGACAGTCCATTACCATAGGAGATAAAAATGGCAAACGGTGACATAACAAAAGTAGACGAGTACGACAGAATAGAAGTCGCAGGCTCTTGGAACATACAAGTTCGCAAGGCAACTGCAATTATGGAAGAAGGTTCAGACGGTTCATTGACTGAGCTTAGTCGTGGGTATCACAGACATGTTCTTACACCATTTACTTCAACAGTAGATGCAGATGGTGATTGGACACACGCAGCCACAGACATCTCTGGTGAACACGCAAGTGTACAGGCAATAGCTAACGCTGCATGGACTACTGCTGTAGGCAACGCCTACAAAGCAATGCGTGAAGCACAAGGATAAACACACATGACTAAAGCTAGAACAAACGCCAGCGTAGCACCAGCCGTAGGTCGTAACATGATCATCAATGGTGCAATGAATCTGTCGCAGAGAGCCGTGTCAGTGACAGGCTTGGGTGCTGCTTCTGGATATTTTACTGTAGATAGGTGGAAAATTCTGAGAGATGCCACTGCTGGCAGATTTACTATGACTCAAACAGCAGATGGGCCAAATGGTATTAGTGCCAATTGCCTTAAACTAGACTGTACAACGGCTGATGCATCTATCGCTGCTGGAGAACATATTATTTTAAGACAGCCTATAGAAGGACAAAATGTACAACGTATAGGTAAGGGTGTTGTTGGTGCGAAACAAGTTACGGTAAGTTTTTATGTTAAAGCTAGTGCTTCATTTACTTTTGGTTGTGAGTTGTTTGATGTAACTGCGGAAAGACAATGTACTAAGTTATTTAGTACTACAACAGATTGGGTACGCAATGAGATTACTTTTCCTCCAGATGTAGATGATGGTAGTAGTCCATTTAACGATGATAATACTAATGAACTTGAGTTAAATTTTTGGCTTCACGCAGGGTCAACTTTTACTGGCGGCACACTAAACACTGCGGCATTTGCTAATCAATCATCAGCCAATCGTGCGCCTGGTATAGACAGCATCTTCAGCAACACTGCCAACAACTTCTTCCTCACAGGCGTACAATTGGAAGTCGGTCCAGTTGCATCGGAATTTGAGCAAGAGGACTTTAGTACTACGTTAGCTAAGTGCCAGAGGTATTATGAGCAATCTTATGATATTGGTACTTTTGCTGGCGCTACAACCCAAAGTTCAGTCGAAGCAATTAGGCAACAAGGTTCTAACGGTGTTACAACAGTACAATTTAAACAAAACAAACGTGCTGCTCCAACAATGGTTTATTATTCCTCTGCTTCAGGAACTTCTGGAAAAGCTAGAAATAATGATGCAGGAGCAGATGTAAATTGTGCGTCACTAAATAACGGACAGGTATCCAATAGTGTAGTTATAAGTGGTGCGGACGAAGCCTACCTACACTATCACTACACAGCAGATGCGGAGTTATAGTTATGAATATTACATCAGTACAACATCAAACATTTTCGGGTGAAGTTACTACCACTCTTAAAGCAACTATTGATAGTGTTGAAATGCAGATACCAAAAGACCCAGCTAACACAGACTACGCAGAGATACTACGCCAAGTTGATGCTGGCACTATAACAATAGAGGATGCAGACTAATGGCAGGTTATCTAGGATCAGTACCAGTACCACAGGCTACGCAGCACCGTGAGAGCTTCACAGCTACTGAAGGACAGACTTCATTCGCTACGGCAGGTTACACCCCCCAGTTTGTGGATGTGTACCTCAACGGCTCTCACCTAAGCCCTGCTGACTTCACAGCTAGTAATGGTAGTGATGTCGTATTAGGTGTAGCTGCCAGTGCAGACGATGTGTGTGACATCATAAGCTATACACCATTTGAGATAGCTGACCAGACATTTACTGGTACTATTGATATAACTGGTGAGCTAAAGACTACTACACTAGGAACATCAAACTTCAGAGCAGGCGTTAACGCAGGTGATGCAATAGCCTCTGGCGGTAACTTCAACGTGACAGTAGGCGATGAGGCAGGTACTGCAATTACAACGGGTGATCAGAATGTAAGTATTGGTTTTGAATCATTAATGTCAGACATTACTGCTAGTTATAATGTAGCGGTTGGTTATCGAGCCATGCGTCTTAATACAGTTGGTGAAAACACTGCCATTGGAACGGTAGCAATGGGGGCAAGCACTACAGCAGCAAATTGCACTGCTGTTGGTTATGCTGCTCTAGGCAGTGCAACTACTACAGGAAATGATAACACTGCTGTTGGTAGGTACGCTTTACGTCAAACTACCAGTGGAAATAATAATACTGCTGTCGGAAATAGTGCAGGGCTAGCAATGACATCGGGCGTAGGAAACACCCTTATCGGTAGTCAAGCAGGAGATGCAATTCAAGGTGGCGGCGGCAACACCTGTCTTGGCGCTGGCGCTGGGGGAGCTACGACAGGTAGTAATAATGTTCTTGTAGGTCAGGCGGGTCAAGCTCAAGTAGGTGTGAATGATACAGTAGCAGTGGGCGATGGTGCGTTACAAACAAACACAGAATCAAATAAAAACACTGCAATTGGTAGAAGCGCATTAAGAAATCATATCATGGACGGAGATGGCCACAATACAGCCCTTGGTTTTAACGCAGGTCTTAATGTCACCTCTGGCATTACCAACACCCTCATTGGTTCAATATCAGGAGATGCCATTACGGACGCTGATAGCAATACGGCTGTTGGTTATTTTTCTCTGGGTTCAAATGTTTTAGGAAGTCAAAGCACTGCGATTGGTAGTGGTGCTTTAGCTCAACAAAAACCCGTAGACTCAAATAATGCTGATACGGCTGCTAATATGTTAAATGTAGCTGTTGGTTATGACGCAGGTAATCAAGTCACCACGGGAACAGAAAATACTCTTATCGGTGCTCTAGCAGGTGATGCCCTTACTACGGGTTATACAAATGTGGCAGTAGGTGTTAATTCTTTAGGAGCAGAAATAGGGGGACGTAAAAATGTTGCAATCGGCTATGATGCTTTAAGTACGCAAAACAACGATGCTGATGAATTCAACACCGCAGTAGGTTATGATGCGGGTAAGGCAGTTACAGACGGCATAAAGAACACGCTAGTAGGTGGCAATGCTGGAAAGGGACTCACATCAGGGGACCTAAACACATTCATAGGGGCTGATACAGGTAATGCAACTTGTACTGGCAGTGTTAATACTGGCGTGGGATATGGAGCTTTACAAGTTGTAACGTCTGGTACTTCTAATACTGCTGTAGGAGACCGTGCAGGATTTGCGTTAACTGAAGGCAATAACAATTTAATGTTAGGAAATGATGCAGGGAAATCAAGTTCTCCAGGCGGTGAACACACTACGGCAAGTAACACTATAACACTTGGTGATAATAGTATTGCTACTGCTAATATTAAAGTAGATTGGACTGTATCTTCTGATCAACGTGATAAGACAGACTTTACTGCATTAGATATAGGCTTAGACTTTGTTAAGGCACTGAGTCCAGTTACATACAAGTGGGATCAACGTTCTGACTATGGTGATTCAGAAGCAGATAATTGGAGTTTGTCGGATCAAACACCTGACGGTACGCACAAAAAGGATTGGTTAGACGTTGGTTTTAAGGCGCAAGAAGTTGAAGCACTAGAGCAAGCGGCTGGATATAACAAATCTAACAAAACAAATCTAACGGTTTCACTTAGTTCAGATGGTGAACAGTATGGAATGAAGTACAGCAAATTCGTACCAATCTTAGTTAAAGCAGTACAAGAACTGTCAACAGCATTAGATGCAGCATTAGCTCGTATAGCGACATTGGAAGGATAAGACATGGCAAGAGAAGAAGAACAAATAGCACAGGATCACTCAGCCATGCTGGGTAGCGTATCAGTAATTACTAGCGTGATTGATGATAACAATGAGTTTTGTAAGGACATGACGTTAGCAGAAAAGAAAGAGCGTGTAGCTCGTAGCAAGGGTTACCTAGTCCACATGAAGGCGCTAGATGATTGGGGTAGTGAGAGCTTTACTACAATTGATGCAGCTATTAGTGCAGCTAACACGTTTGCGGATTCTTAATTATGGCACAGGATGATTGGTACTTAAACAAATCAATCCCCCTAACATTTGTACTGGCTATTATAGGTCAGACGGTAGCCCTTGTGTGGTTTGTAGCTGCACTTAACACCGACATAGAGAACAATGCCCGTGAGATTGTACGGCATGAAACTAGGCTAATAGTCCTTGAGAATATAGTGCAGTCTCAAGCAGTAACTATGGCAAGGATGGATGAGAATATAAAGGCTATACGTGTAGCCGTTGAGAAGATGTCAATGAGGTAATAAGTATGGACCCTTTTACAGCTATGGCTGCAGCCAGTGCCGCTTATAAAGGTATAAAGAAAGCAGTTGAAGTTGGTAAGGGTATCTCAGAGATGTCCGCTACCATATCTCAGTTTGCTAAAGCTGCTAGTGACATGGACTTTCTTGAGAAGAAAGCTGAGAAGCCACCCCTGTACAAACTCTTTGGTGATACGGAAGCTAACGCACTAGAGATTTGGACACAGAAACAAAAGATGGCGGAGATGAGGGAAGAGTTACGTACTCACATCTCATGGACTTACGGACCCAGTGCATGGGAAGCCATAGTAAAGATTGAGGGTCAGCAGAGAAAACGCCAACAGGAACTTGTGTATAAGAAACAGGAGTTTATAGACAACTGTATTAGTTGGGCAGTAGGTCTTCTGTTATTATTTGCTGGTGTAGGTGCTTTGGTTGTCGTATTATTTTTCTTAGGCGTGAAGCATGACAAGTGGTAAAGGGCTTGACTTTTAAAGCTTTTTGAGTTAAACTACGGTAATGCAAATAGATAATAATAAAGCTCTTGTTGATGGGTTAGAGTTATTTAGACAAAGTAAATGGCATAAGGTCTATAATGTAGATGATATATACAGATACCTTGTAGCACCTATTAAGCACAATAGGATACGCCTCTATTATCAAGAAGATAAACCAATAGGTTTGGTCACCTGGTGTTGGTTAAATAAACAAGCTGGCAATGATTTCTTACTCAATCAATACTATATAACTGAAGATGATTACGTAACAGACGACAAAGAAGAACTTTGGGGTATCGAGTTTATAACTCCTTATGGTAATGCAAGACAGGTAATGTCTTTAATACTCAACTACCATAAGAATTTATACCAAAGACAAGAAAATATTAACTGGCGTAGACTACATGATCCAGCCAAGAGACATATGAGAGAGTTTAAAAAATGAGCCACAGTTTTTATAATCCGTTTATGATAACTCGCCACTTAAATCCAAGGGCTTCAGGTCTTATAGTATTCGGTGGTGGTACTGGTGGTTATGCTGATGGCGGTGTAGCTAGGGGTTATGCTCCAGGTGGTATAGCTGAGATGAAGGCTTCAAACACTGAATTAACAGCAGCTAAACAAGCAGTAGTTGCGTTAGAAAAAGCAGCAGCTGATGCTACAGCTAAAGGATCTAAGTTACAACAGGATTTAACTAAAGCAACTGCAGAAAAAGCAGCAGCTGCTTATGCTGACTACCCTAAAAAAGATGCTGCAATTGCTGCTGCAAACGCTGCAATTGCAGCTCATGGAGATGCCGTACAAAAAACAGCAGCAGATGGAGCAGCAGCACAGAGTAAAGTCAATGAACTTGCTGCTAAGTTAGGTACGGAAACAGCAGGAGCTGCTACAGAAAAAGCTATCACAGCAGTAGTAGATCCAGGTTCTCTTGTTGAGTCTCAGGCAGTAGATAAAATTGATGCAAATACATACGGCACTGCTATTAGTAGTAATGCTGGTCAAGTAGGTGCCGCAAATACTGCTCTTCAAAAGCAAGCTGTTGGAACTTCAGCCGCTGCACCAGATAATGTTAGAGCAACTAAAGCAACAACAACCACCACCGCTGATGCTTCCAAGAAAGCGGCTGATGCAGTTACAGGTTCAACAGGTAAAGTATCTGATAAAGCACAGGTTACAGCTGCTACAGGTACAGTCTCTGACGATGCTAAAGCAAAGGCAGAGAAGGTTGATCCAAAGTATGTAGAGTCTGTTGTAGCTGGTGATCGAATAGTTACTGAAGATGAAAAAGCTAAAGCCGAAGGCTTAGATGAAAAAGCTATTGAAACTAAAGTTGCTCAAGCTAATGTACCTGATAACATTAAAGCTGCTCAAGCTTCAGTGCAAGAAAACGAAATTCCAACTGCTGCTCAAATCGAAGAGTCTGATATAGTTCAGGCTAAAGTTGTAACTGATGCAGGATTAAACAAAGATGCTGTAGCAGTTGCAGCTATCTTAGATTCTTTCACCATAGATGATGGAACACTTGCAGAATTTAAAGAGGGTAAGGTAGAAGCTCAAGATACTGTACAGGGTCAACTGTCTGAGCTTATGAAACAGTTTGATGATGGTACACCTGCATGGGCTGCTGGGGCTATGAGAGCAGCTAATGCTGCTATGATCTCTCGTGGTATGGGAGGTTCTTCTATGGCTGCTGCTGCTATTGTACAAGCCTCTATGGAGTCTGCAATACCTATTGCCTCACAGGATGCTAAGACTTTTGCATCTATGAATATGGCTAATGTAAGTAACCAACAACAGGTGTCTCTGTCTAATGCTGCTGCACAGCAAGGTCTGTCTCTAGCTAATCTAAACAATGAACAACAAGCTGCATTACAAAACAGTAACAATGCTTTTTCTTTACAGGGACAAAACCTAAGCAATACTCAATCTGTTATCTTAGCCAATGCTCAGATCAAAGCATCATTGCAAGGTCAGAACTTATCTAACAGACAACAGGCTAATATAGTTGAAGCTGCACGTTATGCTGAAGTAAGTAATCTTAACTTGAACAATAGGCAGCAGGCTGTATTGCAAGACAGTGCCAACGAGATGCAAGTTAACCTAGCTAATATGTCGTCAAAGCAACAAGCTTACATTGCTAATGCTCAGATTGCCGCTGCTTTACAAGGTAAGAAAATTGATAACAAGCAACAGGTTTCTATAGTGAATGCTTCAAAGTTTTCAGAAGCAAACAACCTTACATTTACTGCTGGTGAGCAGACTAAGTTGCATAACTCTGAGATAATGAAGACTGTTGGCTTAGCAAATTTAAGTTCTGCTCAGGCTACTACTCTTCAGAATGCTGCAACAATGGCTACTATGGACATGGCTAACTTGTCTAACCAACAACAAGCTGCTGTACAGAATGCTCAAGCTTTCTTAGAGATGGACATGAGTAATCTAAATAATGAGCAGCAAGTTGCAATGTTTAAAGCACAAGCTCAACAACAATCTATACTTACAGATGCAGCAGCTGCTAATGCCACATCTCAATTTAATGCTACATCTCAAACTCAGACAGATCAATTTATGTCGAGTTTAAAAACACAAGTAAATCAATCTAATGCTGCTATGTCTCAGGCTAATGAGCAATTTAATGCAGGTCAATCTAATGCTACGGAACAGTTTAATGTTTCTCAAAAAAATCAACGTAATCAATTCAATGCAACGAATGGTCTTGTTATAGCACAAGCTAATGCTACATGGAAACAAAACGTTGAGACTATAAACACCTCTGCACAGAATGAAGCTAACTCTAAAGAAGCTTTGGCAGTAAATACTTTTACACAGAGTACAATAGATCAGATCTGGCAAAGAGAACGTGACCTTATGGACTATGCATACAAAGGTGAAGAGGCATCTAAAGATCGTACACTAGATCTTGTGCTTGGTAATAAAAAATATGCTGCTATTGCTGCAGAAAATAAAGCACAAAGAGAATCTGATGAGTCTACAAGCATGTGGAATGTATTAACTGGCGCTGCTATTGCATGGTCAAAAACTTAATAGTGATGAAGGAAGTATTATGAGCTATCAAGAACTACTAGGAAAGGCTAGAAAAGCAGCCGCTTCAGCCTCTGAATCTGGTAACAACAGACTTGCAAATAAAGGTACTTCAAGTAAAGGACGTTCTCGTTTTGTAGATGAAGATATTAGTGGTCTTATGACTAGACCAAACCCAAATAAATTTGGTGCTTTAGCTGAAGTAGGATCTATAACAAAAATATTTAATAAAGTTTATGCTAGTAATGAAAACATAGCAAAACTTATGGACCAAGGTGGGTTTAATTCTAAAGAAGCAAAGGCTATGCTAGGCAAAGGTAAAGCTGACACAACTGAAATGAAGGGTAGTGAAGAAGATTTAAATTTTTTAAGTAATTTAAACCAATCAGAATCTTCAGGTAATAGTGAAGCTGATCGTACCAATAAAGATGGTAGGAGGTTTGCAGGTGCAGGTCAATTTGGAGAAGCACGATTAGACGATGCACGAAAAGGCCTGGGCATTAGCTTTACTATGGATGAATTTAAAAATAGTCCTGAGATACAAAAGAGAGTATCGTTGTGGCACATAAAAGATATTGACAAAGCAATAGATAATCTTGGTGACCGTGGTAAAAACTATGATAGGAATGGACTACGATCTGTAGCTCACCTTGGTGGAATAAAAGGTATGAACAAGTACGTAAAAAGTGGTGGTCAATACAATCCTAAAGATGAACTAGGAACTTACCTCTCTGATTACTATGCAAAATTTTCTTCGGTAGAGGGTAATAGAAATGTTTAACGCACCTATCCCAGGTCAATCTCTAACCTCTGAACCTAAAAACTACCCTTGGGAAAATCCTCCTAGGATGGTTGATCCAGAAGAAGCTTTGCTATTTCACCTAGAAAAACTTGAAGATAAAAAAGCAATTGAATCTCTTGCAGGTCTTATGGCGTTGGGTGTAGACATCTTAGATTTAACTGAGGGTATTCTTCGTGCAGGGGTTGCCGATGGTCAGCACAGTATTGATGTAAGTCTTATCATTGCCCCAGTTATACATGAGTATATAAAAGGTATTGGTGATGCGGCAGGTATAGATTACAAAGAAGGTCTTGTTGATGAGGATAAAGAAGAATTAAATTTAAATATGGTTACTATGAATCTTCGTCGGGAAGAGGCTAAGAAAATTTTATCAGAAATTGAAGAAGAAGAAAATCCAGACTTATCAGGATTAGAAGAACCTGAAGAGGGTATGGAAGAAGATATGTCTGACGACATGACTGAAGAAGAGCCTGAAGATATGCAAGCACCAGAGCCACAGATGAAAACACAAGAGCCGCAAGAAGAAAAATCAATGGGTCTTATGGCACGGAGGAATGCGTAATGGGATTTTGGGGTGGAGTAGAACGAGGCTTAGAGGTAGCTAAGAAAGATAAACTAAATAAAGAAGCAACAGAACTGGCTTCTCGTAGAGAGGAACGTGCTGAAGCAACCTTTAAGATTAGAGAGAGTGAAGAATCAAGAAACCAGTTTAAATTTTTAAATGAATCTCTAGGTGGTGGCTTATCGTTACCAGGTTTAGGTGGAGGAAGTTCAACAGATAAATCTAAGAGTGGCAAAAGTACAAAACAAATGATGAAGGTTTTAAAAACTATAGGTGTTGCCCCTGAACAGTTAGCAACCTTACATGCCTCAGGTGGTACAGATGCTGCTACTCAGAGTAATGTAGAGAGAGCTTATCTAATAGCTACAAAATTAGTTGGGGATATAGATAACCCTAAATTTCGTAGTCAAAATAAATCTGCAGCTGAGTTGCTTGGTGAAATGATTGACAGTGCTGTGTACACTAACCCCACAGAGACTCCTATTGATGATGCCTGGTGGACAAAAGTTGAAGATGACATCGGTATGGTAATTACTGAGGAAAACAAAGCAAGATTTGGTGAAGTTTTTGTTACAGGAGGTGAGGTTGATTTCTTAAATCGTCCTACCCTTATAGAAAAAGGTTCAATACCAGATATAATGAACTTACAAAAATTAGCTACTACAAACGTAACTAACCAAGCTGATTATGACCTATCAAATATAAGAGAGATTGAAAGTACAATTCAAGGTGTAATGAGCACGGGTGAAAATTTTGCTCAGTTTGCTGGGGTTAACGAAGGTGAAGATGTAGGGCAAACAAACGCAAAGTTTATCAAAGAATTTTTATCTGAAAGATCAGGTGTTATTATTGATGCTCAAAAGAAATTCACAGATAACAATAACCCACAAGATTTATATGGTATCTATGGAACTAGCTACGTAGACTTATTGAAGAGAGAAAGACCTGAAGTTCAAACTAACCTGCTTGGTGACAGTTTTTTACCTACACAACAAGTTCCTATGAACGTAGGTAATATGTTTACCTATCAATATCTATATAGATTAGGTATTGTTAAAGATGGTATGGTTGTAACTGTAATAGGACCAGATGGAAACCTAGTAACGCAAACTGTAGGAGCGGATTCATAATGAATTTACTACAGGAAGCTTTAAAAAAATACAGTATAACGGAAGAAGAGGATGGGTCAGTAGACCCTCAACCTGAGATTAACTCTGATCCAGAACCAGAAGTTATTGAAACTAGATCTCTGCTTAAACAGGCAATGGAAAAATACCCTGAAGGTGCGCAATCACAACCTCCAGTAGCGGTAGAAACTATTGTTGAGACTGAAGATGGAAGTCCTCAGTTAGTAGGTCAACAAAATGATATAGTAAACTTAAATACAATACTAGATGAGTACGACAGGGATCTAATTAAAGAAGACTTCCTAGAAGATGATCGTCTTATGGAGGTTGTGTTCCAAAGTCTTGAGGCACGTAACAAACCCTCTAGTCTAATAGGAGGAGCCTATAAAGGTTTATCAAGTGCAGCTGGTGCTGACTCAGGTGGATCAGTCTTTGGATCTCGTGACTATCGTAAGATGGACAGGGAGGAAGCCTTTGAAACTTGGCAGAACTACCAACGTTCTTTTGCTGGAGGTCAATCTGTAACTACTGCTAATGAAGTTGTGTATGGCATGAATGCTGACTCTCTAACTAAGAACAAACTTGGGGCAGGTTATCATCTGTTTGATAGTATGGGTAATGCTTTTACTGGTGATGGTTCTTGGTCTGAAATGGGTGATGCAATAGGTGACTATACTAGGGCTGGCCTCTATGACCCTGCTACCTTCTTGTCGTTTGGATTAGGTAAGGTTGTTACCTTTGGTGCTACTAAGGCTAGCTCAGTGGCTGCTCGTTCTCTTCTAATAAAAGGTTACCAGACATATCTAAAACAAGGTATGACTAAGACAGCAGCAAGGGCAGCTGTAGGTAAAGCTGCAGCTAAGGCTGCACCTGTTACTGTAGCAGATGCTTTGATCCAAGTCGGGACAGACATAGGTTATCAAAATCAATTGATTGAGACAGGTGTTCAAGATAAATATAGTGTTGCCCAAACAGCAATGGCTATGGGTGGAGCTGCATTTATACCTGCATTGTTCTTAGGTACTGCAGGTTTTAAAGAGTTGCGTAAGAGTAAAGCTTTAAAGAAAGTTTATTTAGGCTATGAAAAATTAGATGCAGATATTCTTGACATAGGTTTTGATAAAGCTAAAGAACTCTTAAAAGAAAGAGTTGATATCAAAAGTATAAATGTAAACATGCAGAAAAACTTTGAGCTTAAAAAAGAAAGAAACTCTAAACAGTTTTTAAACTGGGAAATTATAAAGAGAAAAGCAGCGGCTGGTATAACAGAACGAGGCGAAGAGTACACTGAAACAAAACCTATCAGTCAGTTTATGACTAGGTTTATGTTCGGAGAACCTACTGAAAACAAATCAGGTTTCCGCAAGGCTATAGTAGATGCTGGTTGGGTAGCTCACCCAAGTATGCTGAAGAAAAATACTACGACAGGAATATATGCTGAAGCTATTCAAGATTACCTAAGTGATGACTCAGCCAAGGCAGCAATAGAAGCCTGGGAAAAATCTACAGGTAAAAAACTAGGTATAGACTACACAGCTAAAGCAATCTCTGACAACTATGCTAAGTCTGTGTCAGATGCTGGTGGCACATTGTGGATCTCTTCTCAGCTTTCTCGTATGGATAAAGCTGGTGCTAAAGCAGATGCTGCTCTTATGGATATGGTTAAGGGTGCACAGATGGATGAGACTGTATCTCTTTCTACTATAGAGTCTCTCATGGGTAAAAAAGGTAAGAAGAAAAAGAAGGCTAAACCTACAACAAGACAAGAAAGAAATGCCTTTGGGTTGTCTATTTATAAACGTCTACTGACTTCACACCTAAGCACTACAGGAGCTAACTTAAAAGGCTTTGGGGTATTAAATATATTAAATTCTGCAGGTGACTTTGCTACAGCTGCTATAAATATTAGTCAGAGTGGAGTATATAAAGCATTTGG
>Ga0209383_1000960_pt1 | contig 18919 bp, 23 predicted proteins | sample CoawatmetaG02DNA_FD_187510 | JGI IMG/M metagenome (GOLD analysis project Ga0209383, IMG submission 187510) | Marine microbial communities from the West Antarctic Peninsula - Coastal water metaG029-DNA (SPAdes) (version 2) | ecosystem: Environmental > Aquatic > Marine > Coastal ... | reverse complement strand
AGACAAAAGATGAACGCTATGTTCGGAGACCCTTGGACTACAAGTGGTGGTAAAGCTCTTGCTTTTCACGCTTCTGTAAGATTAAGGTTAAAGAATATGGGGCAAATCAAGATGAAACAAGGTGGTCAAGAAAGGACAGTTGGAATGAAAGTTCGTTGTCAAGTAGTAAAAAACAGAATGGGCCCACCTCTAAGGGCGGCTGATTTTGAAATCTTCTTTGACAGAGGAATAGATAACTACGGATCGTGGTTAAAAGTTATGAAAGAAAATAGCTTAGTAAAACAATCAGGAGCATGGTACACATATGTTGATACAGAAAGTGGAGAGGAAATAAAATTCCAATCTAAAGACTTTATCCTTATGATGGCAGATAAAGAAGAATTAAGAGAACAAATTTATAAAAAGATTTGTGAAGAAACCATCTTACAATATAAAGGTGATACTCTTGATATCGACTCTATGGAAATAGATACACATGGTGCTGGTATGAATGAATAAAAACAAAAATCAATATGAGTAAATTAGTTACAATGTTGAGAAAGAGTGCTGAAGCCGATAAGGCTAAAGCACTTTTATCTCTCGAATTACTAGATAATAGAGCGGTCGGTATCGGAGACCATTCTACTGCAGATTTCTACAAAAATGCAGAAGAAGCTCTCATTATGTTAGTAGATGCAGATGATAGGCTGGGAGCATTAGAAAAATACTTTCCACCAATAAAAGAAGTTATATAAATGAAGAAACTATACAAAAACATTTTAGAATCGGTTGAAATCGATAGAACCACTAATGAAAATAAACACAAGAACTCTCGTGTACTTATCATAGATGGGTTAAACACATTTATCAGATGTTGGTCATCAATACCAACTATGAACGATGATGGAGACCACGTGGGTGGTGCTACCGGTGTATTAAAATCAATAGGTTACGCAATAAGACAAACGCAACCGACTCGTGTTGTTGTAGTTTTCGATGGTAAGGGTGGTTCAACATCACGTAAGAAAAAGTTTAGTGGGTACAAAGCTCAACGAGATTCTAACAAACTTAGAGTAAATCGTGCTTATAAAGGTATGATGAACGATGAGGATGAACGAGAATCTATGAAAAGACAATTCGTTTGGTTAAATGAAATGTTGGATGGGTTACCACTAACAACTATGATTTACGATGGGGTAGAAGCAGATGATATAATGGCTTATATCTCTACCACACTTCTCAAGGAAGATGAACAAGCGGTAATTATGTCAACAGATAAGGATTTCCTTCAACTGATTGATGATACAACTATCGTTTGGTCACCTACCAAAAAGAAAATGTATAATAAAAAAATGGTAAAAGAAGAATTTGGTATTGAATCAAAGAACCTTTTACTATATAGAGTATTGGATGGAGATAAATCAGATAACATTCCTGGTGTATATGGATGTGGAATCAAAACAGTATTGAAGAGATTCCCTGAAATTGGACAAGAAGAGAAGTTATCAGTAGATGATTTATTACAACTTTGTGAAACTAAATATGATGAGACAAAGGGTAAGATAAAAATATATAAGGATATTCTTGGTTCTAAAAACCAAATTTTATTAAATAGAGAACTAATGCAACTAGATGATGTTGATATTAGTGGTACTATTAAAATGAATACTTTAGATAGATTTAACGAACCAGTTCCCTCTCTAAACAAACTAGATTTTATGAAAATCCTCCTTAAGTACAAGGTTATAGGAAACTTCGGTGATATCAATGATTGGTTAAAAACCACATTTGGTAACATCATTACAGATTAATTTATTGGGTGATTGAAGATTGAGATAAAACCGCTCATTCATGGCTACCGGATATCATCCATAAATTATTTTAAAAAATATTAGGTTATTACAAATATATTTCGTATATTTGTATTCAAATTACTAAAACACTTAAATGCAAGAACAAGTAGATACATTATCAAAATATGGACAATCCTTTCAGTCAAAGGTTCTCTCAGCTCTTCTTGTTGATGGTAAATTTTTAGATACTATATCTGAAATAACCACACCTAAGTTTTTCGAAAACGATGCAAGTAAGTGGATTGTTAGTGAAATTTTAGAATATCATGACGGATATAGACAACCACCAACATTAGATGTATTTAAATCTCAGTTATCCAAGGTAGATAACCCAATCTTAAAGAAAACAGTTATAGATCAACTAAGACACGTTTTCACACAAGTTGGTAATGTTGATTTAGAATACATTAAGAATGAATTTACAGATTTCTGTAAAAATCAAAATCTTAAAGGAGTTATATTACAATCAGTTGATTTACTTCAAGCTGGTCAATATGATAAAATAAAGGATTTAGTAGATAGTGCAATGAAAGTTGGTACTGAAACTGATTTAGGACATGATTATAAGATAGATTTTGATGAAAGAGCAAATGAACTAAAACGTACTACTGTTCCAACTAATTGGCAACCTATTAATGATTTAATGGATGGAGGATTAGGACCAGGTGAACTTGGAGTTGTGGTTGCACCATCGGGTGTAGGTAAAACATGGATTCTTACCGCATTAGGTGCAGATGCCGTTAGAAGAGGACTGAGTGTGGTTCATTACTCTATGGAGTTATCAGAACACTATGTAGGAGCTAGATATGATACCGTATTCACACAAATCCCCTCAACTGATTTAAAAGAAAGAAAAGATGATGTTAAAACTAAAATAGAATCTCTACAAGGTAAATTACTTATTAAGTATTTTCCACCAAAAGGAGTTTCTGTTAAAAAGTTAAATCAACATATTGAGAAAATGATGATTTCAGATAATAAACCAGATTTAATCATTGTAGATTATGCTGATTTACTATTATCGGATTCAAATAAACATGATTCAACTTATGCTGAACAAGGTGGTGTTTACATTGACCTTCGTGGTATGGGTGGGCAATTAGAAATCCCAATATGGACAGCATCTCAAACTAATCGTTCCGCTATTGATTCGGAAGTTATTGAAGCAGATAAGATTGCTGATTCATATGCTAAAGTAATGAATGCAGATTTCATTATGAGTTGGAGTAGAAAATCAAAAGATAAATTGAATGATACTGCAAGAGCCCACATAATGAAAAACAGATTTGGACCTGATGGAATTACATTTCCATGTAAGATGAATACCAATACAGGATATATTGAAGTATATGATGGTAATTCACCAGATGGTGTAATTGCAACAAAGCAATCTGCAAGTGGACAGTTGGAAACGAAGAAATTACTTCATAAGAAGTATGTAGAAAACATGGGATAATGATAAATTACAAATCATTTGGTAAGTTCATTGAACATAATGAGTTAGATTTAGAATATCATAGGGTTACCCAAGATATATTTAGTATCGAAGATGTAGATTCTGCATTAGAGATAATTTTCAAATATCATCGTGAAAAGGGATTCCCTCATTATAATGTTTCTACTCATAATAGGTTACAACAATTCAAATCTTTAAAAAGGTTTGATGAACAAACTTTATTTAAGGATGGTAAAATAGACCAAACAATGCATGGATTATCACTTGCATGGACTTATTTTCCTCATTGGGTAGATGTAATATGTGGTTCAAGTAAATTATCACCAATTGAATATTGGAATAATGATGATAAGTTAAAAGAAATTATTAGAAAAACTTGGAATTGGCAACTCAAACATGGTAGCGGTTCTTTTACTTTAAATCGATTAAGACAGAATTTAAAAATATATGGTGGTAATCAATCTGTAAGTAATTTCAGACCATCAGCGGCAAAATTCATCTATAATACCTATGGAAACCAAGGAGTTGTGTGGGATATGAGTTGTGGATGGGGAGGAAGGTTATTAGGATTCCTTTCAAGTGATTGTAAGAAGTATATTGGTACTGAACCTTCATCTAAGACATTCGATGGATTAGAGAGGTTAAATAGTGATATAGATTTCTTTGGTAAGGAAGTAGAGTTACATCAACTAGGTTCAGAGGTGTTTACACCAGATAAAGAATCAGTTGATTTATGTTTTACATCACCTCCTTACTTTGATACTGAAAAGTATGCAGATGAAGAAACTCAATCTTATATAAAATATCCTTCTGAATCAACTTGGATAGATGGTTTTTTAAAAGATACTATTTCAAACTGTTATTGTAGTTTGAAAGTTGGTGGAAAGATGATGTTAAACATCGCTAATACCAAAAAATATAAAACAATTGAAAAAGAAACGATACGAATTTCCGAGGAAATAGGTTTCAAGCACATAGATACTGTATATTTAATTTTATCATCGGTATCTGGAAATGGAGAAAAGTTAGAACCCATTTTTGTGTTTGAAAAATAGAGGAAAGAATATCAAAAAAATTATTATACACTTAGTAAAAAAAAATAAACTGTGTGATAATAAAAAATTATCGGAAATCTATTCCGTTTTTGGAAATAGATGATAATTATAAACACCCCCTTACGAAGAGGTGGGCTTAATAAATTAATAATTAATAAATTTTATGGCAAATTCAAACGAACTATTCGAACAAATTAAAGAGTTATATACTCAATTCGAAACAGAACACAACGGGAGCTCAAAAGCTTCTGCATCAAGAGCTAGAAAAGCAATTGGTGAAATCAAGAAACTTGTAACCGATTACAGAAAAGTATCAGTAGAAGAAAACAAGTAATCTAGATAACTATGAGCAAATTATTCGAAGAAAGAATACCATTCAAACCATTTGAATATCCAATGTATTACACCGAAGGGTGGCTTAAGCAAGCACAGGCATTTTGGTTACATACTGAAATATCTATGCAAGGTGATGTGAAGGATTGGAATGAAGTACTTACTGAATCTGAAAAAAACTTAGTTGGTAATATTCTTTTGGGATTTGCTCAAACTGAGTGCGCAGTATCTGATTATTGGACTAATATGGTTACCGATTGGTTTCCTAAACACGAGATAAGACAGATGGCAATGATGTTTGGTTCACAAGAAACAGTTCATGCTACTGCATATTCATATCTAAATGAAACACTAGGGTTAGATGACTTCTCAGCGTTTTTGCACGAACCTGCAATTGCTGAGAAGTTTGAACTCTTAACAGCAACATCTAATGAATGGAAGCATACAGATTTGGCAACAAATCCTATTGCAAGAAAAGAAGTTGGTAGAAGTTTAGCAATCTTCTCTGCATTTAGTGAAGGAGTATCCCTATACTCTTCATTTGCAGTGTTGTACTCATTCCAAATGAGAAATATGTTAAAAGGGATTGGACAACAAATGAAATGGAGTGTAAGAGATGAATCACTACATTCTAAAATGGGTTGTCAATTATTCAGACACATGAGTGATGAATTCCCAGAATTACTAGGAGATGCCAAAGAAGGTATCTACGAAGCAGCAAAACTTATCATACAATTAGAACACAACTTCATTGATATGATATTTGAACAAGGTGATTTAGAAAATCTAAAAAAGAAAGATTTAAAGAACTTTATTGTAAAAAGAGTAAATGAGAAACTTCTTGAACTTGGATATGAAGTAAAAGAAGGGACGGATGATTACTTTGAATATGATAAAAAATCAGCGGCAGAATTGGATTGGTTCTACCATTTAACTGGTGGATTAACACATACTGATTTCTTTGCTATTAGACCTACTGATTACAGTAAGGCAAATGAAGGTGAAGATTGGGGTGACTTATTTTAAAAAATGACACCATTTGATTATTTAAATACGAGTATTAAATCGTATCAAAGAGTTAGTAGTTTACAAGGAATTGGACTATTTGCATTAGTTGATATCAAAAAAGGTGATATTCTTTTTCCAAAGTGGGAAGGAAACACAAGTTTTTACAAAATAAAGTTTAGTGAGGCTAAAATATTACCAAGAGAAGTATTATCATACATACTTCGTTCGTTTGTAAGTACAATTGAAGATGATAACTCGGATATCAATTTTAGATTAGTTAAGGATACTAATTTCTTATTCACAGAACCGTTATGCTTACTAAACTCAAAAGAAGAAGAAGGAAACGTTGATTCACGAAGTGGAATTGCGTTAATTGATATAAAAAAAGATGAAGAACTCTATGGAAACTATCAATACAGACCAAAAAAAATATTAATATAAAACTAATTAAAAATATAAAATGGCTAAAAATCACGGAGACGAATTGGGATGGGAATTAGATGTTGATTTCCCATCATGGGCTAATACAGAAATATACGTAAAAACAATATCAAAAGGATATTTGTTACCTGGTGAAAAACCAAAAGATGCTTATTGGAGAGTTGCATCAAGAGTTGCAATGAGATTAGAAAAACCTCAGATGGCAACTAAATTCTTCGATTATATGTGGAAAGGCTGGTTAAACCTAGCAACACCTGTATTATCAAATACTGGTACTGATAGAGGATTGCCTATATCTTGTTTTGGTATTGATGTTGCAGATTCAATTTATGATATTGGTTCTAAAAACTTAGAATTAATGTTACTTGCTAAACATGGAGGAGGAGTTGGAGTTGGTATCAACCAAATCAGACCAGCGGGTTCATCTATTACAGGCAATGGAACATCTGATGGTGTAATACCATTTGCTAAGATATATGATTCTACAATCCTTGCTACAAACCAAGGTTCAGTACGAAGAGGAGCTGCATCAGTAAACCTTAATATAGAACATAAGGATTTTGAAGAGTGGTTAGAAATAAGAGAACCAAAGGGAGATGTAAATAGACAATCACTAAATCTACACCAATGTGCAGTTGTAGGTGATAAGTTTATGAGAAAACTTCAAGATGGAGATCCGGATTCTCGTAGAAAGTGGGGAAAATTACTACAAAAAAGAAAAGCAACTGGTGAACCATACATCATGTATAAAGGAAACGTTAACAAAGCAAATCCTGAAGCATACAAAAAAAATGGATTAAAAGTTCATATGACAAACATATGTTCTGAAATAACATTACACACAGATGAGAACCATTCATTTGTTTGTTGCTTATCTTCATTAAACTTATCTAAATACAATGAGTGGAGAGATACTGATTTAGTTTATACTGCAACTTGGTTTTTAGATGGAGTTCTTTCAGAATTTATTCAAAAGGCTAAAAACATGAAAGGATTTGAACATTCTGTTGCATCTGCTGAAAAGGGTAGAGCATTAGGATTGGGAGTTTTAGGATGGCATACTTATCTACAACAAAATGGTATTCCATTTGAAGGTATGGAAGCACAATTTGAAACTCGTAAGATTTTCTCTCAGTTAAAGATAGAATCGGAAAGAGCAAGTAGAGATATGGCTGAAGAATATGGTGAACCATTATGGTGTAGAGAAAGTGGATTTAGAAATACTCATTTAAGAGCAGTTGCTCCAACAGTTAGTAACTCTAAATTAGCTGGAAATGTATCTGCTGGTATTGAACCATGGGCGGCAAATGTATTCACGGAACAAACATCCAAAGGAACATTTATTAGAAAAAATACTGAGTTAGAAAAAGTTCTAAGAAAAGCAGGTATCAATAATAAAGATACTTGGGATAAAATCTTAGCCGATGGTGGTTCTGTACAAGATTTATCTGAATTAGATAAGTGGTGTTACTTAGGTGGAAAAATGATATTATGTGCAGAAATTGGTGATGAAGATAGAACAAAAGTATATCCTGCAAAAGATGTTTTCAGAACTTTCAAAGAAATCAACCAAATGGATTTAGTTAAACAAGCAGGTGTAAGACAACAATATATTGACCAAGGAGTTTCACTAAACTTAGCATTTCCATCGATAGTTGAACCTAAGTGGATTAACCAAGTAACAATGGAAGCTTGGAAACAAGGAATTAAAACGTTATATTATATGAGAACAGAATCAGTTCTTAGAGGTGATATAGCACAACGAGCACTCGATCCTGATTGTGTTGCTTGTGATGGATAATAATTATTAACTAAAAGAGAGAAAACAAAATGATACAAGTAAAAAAATTCTACGCAGATTGGTGTGGACCGTGTAAGGTTCTAACTCCCTTAATGGAAAATGTAAAATCAAAATTTAATAATGTTAATTTTGAAGATATTGATATAGAAGTCCAATATGAAGTTGCACAGAAATATCATGTACGTTCTGTCCCAACTGTTATTATTGAAAAGGATGGGGAAGAAGTACAAAGATTCACAGGAGTACAATCCGAAATGGCGTATATAAACGCTTTGAATGAAAATTTATAATACACAAATATGGCTAGCATAAAAGTATTCATGAAAGATGAGGAAAAGGAAAAACCAGTAGTTGGTATTCCGCAAGTTCCTAAAAAACTAAGTAAACAGTTAACGAATCCAGATGGTACAGAAACTGTTTACTTTATAGATAAAAACTATGGATTATCTAATGGTTTAAAACCAGAAATGAATTTTTCCATTTTACATCCAATATCTCCAAATATGTGTGAGATAAAATGTAAGATAGAAAGAATTGATTAAATTTTGTATAAAAAATTAGGTTATATCAAATAAATTTCGTATATTTACTCTATAAATAAATAAAATAGAAATAGATATGGCACAAATTAAGTTCGTACACAGAGATGTGGAAGCAGTAAAATTAAAAGCAACACCTAAAATTGCTTTTAATAAAAGTAAAAAGTTAACTAGTTTAGAAGGTGGTGAGCCACTATACTACGTACAAGTTACAGAAGCATTTAGATTAAAATTAGATACTTTCTGTGATTTTAGCCAAAAACATCCTGTATATCCGGATTATAGTTTAATAAACATTCCTATAATACGAGATGAACGTTCAAAAGTATTTATTTAAAACATAAAATAGGTTATATGAAAAAGTATACAAACAAACAATTAGAAGAAAATTATAATAAATTCATTAAAGCAGTAGAGAGTTTATTTACAGGAGAGAGATTAAAAAAAATCCTCCATATGTACTCAATGGATGAATTAGGACCAAACCTAATGTTATCACCAGCTAGTGGAAATATCAACTACCATAATGCGTACGAGGGAGGATATGTAGACCACATTATGAATGTAGTTAACAACTCAATCAGAATGATGAAACTATATGAAGATTCGGGTGGAAAAATAGATTTTACTCGTGATGAATTAATATTTGCAGCTTTCCATCATGATTTAGGAAAGTTAGGAAGTAAAGGAAAGATTCATTATGTAGATAATCCTTCTGATTGGCACGTAAAAAATCAAGGTAAAACATATGTTAGTAATTCTGAATTATCATATCTAACACATACTGATAGAACATTCTTTTTATTACAGGAATATGGAATTACATATGTTGAAAACGAATATTTTGGAATCAAACTTACTGATGGTATGTATGATGAAGATAATGTAAAATATTTCAAAGTATTTGACCCAAAGAATTACTTAAAATCAAATATACAATTTATACTTCATTGGGCTGACCATATGAGTACTTGTATAGAAAGAGACATACAAAACACTCAGTCTTAATATGTGTGGAATTATTGGTGGAAATAACTACAACTCATCTTCTATAAAAGATGGGCTAAATAACATACTACATAGAGGTAGAGATAACTCAACTATTGAAAAAGTTGGGGATTTCTACTTTGCTCATAATAGACTATCAATACAAGATTTATCAGAAACCGCAAATCAACCACTTTGGAATGAAGATAAAACTGTTTGTATAGTTTATAATGGTGAATTATGGGGAAGTAAACTTACCGATGAACTTAAGAGTAAAATAACAATACCATTCAGAACAACATCCGATACTGAGATTATACTTAATTCTTATTTAGAGTTCGGTGTAGATTCTTTCAAAGATTTAGATGGTATGTTTTCTTTTTGTATTATTGATACACGAAACAAAACTGCATATCTAGTTAGAGATTATATTGGTGAACTGCCTTTTTGGTATTCTATTGATAAACTAACTAATAAGTTAGTATTCTGTTCAGAGAAGAAAGGATTACCATTATCAGACATTTACATGAAGAGTGTAAAGACAGTTTATCCTGGTACATATGTTGCGTACAACTATGAAACACTATATCATAGTGTTAACACTTATTATGAACTACCTAAAGAAATAATAGAACACGATAGAGATACTATTATTAAGAACATACGAAGTTTATTAGGAGAAGCGGTTGAAGTAAAGATGATTTCAGATGTTCCCATTTGTACACTTCTAAGTGGGGGAATTGATTCTGTAATAACAACATATCTTTTATCTAAGTTATATCCTAAATTAGAAGCATTTGTAGTAACAACTGAGGGTGGTAGTGATATAAAGTTCGCAAGAATTGCAGCCAAAGAATTTGGTATCAAATTACATGAAATTCATATGACAAATGATGAAATAATGAATTCAATTGATACTACGTTATATGTAACTGAATTAACAAAATGGCAGAATATAGGTAGTGCACTTGCAACTATCAAATTAGGTCAAGAAATAAAGAAACATGGATTTAAGGTAGTGTTTAGTGGTGATTTATCTGATGAGATATGGGGTAGTTATGGACACATTCAAGCATTTCATTATACACCTGAAACGTATGATATAGCAAGAAGAAAGTTAATAAAGGATGTACATAAAGGAAACTTCCCATCACAGAATCAATCCATGATGTGGGGTGGTACTGTTGAGATGAGAACTCCTTACTCTTGGAGACCATTTGTAGAGTACTCTTTAAACATCCCTCCGTTGTACCAAAACGAAAAAGGATATATGAAACCATTGTTAAGAGAAGCATTTAAAGGAGAAATATCTGATGAACTTTTATATAGAAGAAAAGTTTGGTTCGCACAAGGAGCAGGAATATCAGATGGTATAGAAACAATAAAAGATACATTAAAGGATAGATTGAAAAATCAGTTCCAATATAAAGATAATTTAAATATACAGAAGTTTTGGGATTAAGTGTAATTCAAATAAAAGAAGAAGGTGAAGAAATGGACTTGGTAATAGAAAATGCCATGGCTATCATCAATTTGTATCCTGATATCTTTCCACACATGTATAAACAAGGTTTCAAGTTGGTAAGTAGAATCCAAGAAGGAAATATTGTATTACAAGATGGAGTAGTAATAACATTCCATCAGTATTCTGGTAGAACACCAGTTACACGTAACTCTATGGTTAAATCAAAAGCTAAAGGATTTATGATTCACCAAATAGCTTCAGATTTAAGTACTAAAGGAAATACTAAAACTGTATTAGATGAATTCGTTATATGGTGTAAGGAACAAGGAGCACCAGAGATTCTATTATCGGTACGAGCATTTAACGATAGAGCTCGAGCTTTCTACGAAAGATACGGATTTGAGTATGTAGAAAAAACACATTGGCACAAAAAAGGTGAAGATGATATACCAGGTATAATATATAGACTTCCATTGCAAGAAATAGATGCTGAAAAGTTTTTTACTTTTAATTAGGATATCTCAATTATATTTCGTATATTAGTACTATATTTATTGATTATCTGAAAATAGCGTAAAGTTCGCTCACTAAAAAAGGATAATCGGTGGTTGATTCAACTCCACTATAAAGAAAGATGAACAATGAATTAAACGAATCCTATATAGGTGTGTTGTAATTCAATTAATAAAAGTTTAATTTAAAATACAAACATGGAACAAAAATTTAAAACAATTAATGGTAGAACTCCTTTAATGGAATCGCCAACAGCAAAATATCTTTTAACACAATATGATGTTACAAGATTTAACTCAGAATGTGCAAGAGTAAAGTACTCATTGAGTTTTCAGAGATATTATTTATTTAACAACCTAAAGGGTGGTGATGGTCATCCTTGGCAGAGAAGTTTATTCTTATCTGTGATTAATTATGAACCAATTGGTCAGATTGAATGGGTAAAGACAATAGAAGGGAAAATTCCCAATGGTAAAGTCATTAACAAATCAGAATCCCTTGATGGTCAACAAAGAACCAAATCGTGGCAAGCTATTTGGGAAGGAAGGGTAAGATTGCCTGGACAAAGAGGAAGTGGGAAATCTAAAATCCTTATTGATGGTGAGGAAGTAGATGTAAGTGGATTCAATATTCATGATTTAGAAAGAGATTATGAAGATTATTTTAATAAATGGGTAAGTGAATATACATTTATTATTTTAGAATCAACACTCTCAAGGAAAGAAAAACACCACAGATTCTTCAAAGTAAATAATCATAATACATTATCTGCACAAGATGTTCGTTCTGCTATGGATAATCCATTATCACATTACTTGAATGATATGGTTTTACCAAAGCAACCTATGTTTGATTTTATGAAAGTAAACACACAAACATTAGATTTTGAATGGTTACAATGTTCAGCTAAAGGAAAACTATTACAAGAAATTATTTCTAAATATATTGTGTACGTTCATAAAAATAATTTCACTAACGTGGGAGGTTCTCAAATTGATAGCTTATATAATCAATATGATTCTAATGTTAAAACAAAAGAAGCTCTTGATTTATTAAAACCAAGAATAGAAAAAATATTAAAGACTGCAAATTATGTAATCAAACTTTCTTCTAAATCTTTTTGGAAAAAACGAGATATTCTTTTACTTTTAATCGTAATCGATAAATTAAATGAAGATAATATTAAGTTTGATTCAAAACTATTAGCTGATAACTACCAATCAATAATTGCTAAGCTTAAAAACATTAATGGTAAATTAAATGATTGGGCGGTTGATAAAGGATATCTAAAATCATTAAAGAAATCTTCTAAATCAGATAAGTTAGCTAATTCAGTTAGAGAAAGAGATAATACATTTGCTGCCTGTTATACCGCAGGAGATGGCGAAGTACCTCTTGAATTTGTTATTGAAAGTATCCTTTTTAAATTAGAAGAATCTGATATAGTAAGAGATGTTTCAAGAAAAAGAGCATTTACTCAAGATGAAAAAAGACAGGTAGCACTCTTACAAGATTGTAAATGTGCTTCTTGTAGAAAAAAACTTGATATAAATAAAACTACAACTTTTGAAGGAGACCATGTTACTGGATTTAAAGATGGTGGAGAAACCACTTTAGATAATTGTGAAATTCTTTGTTTAAGTTGTCATCAAACAAAAACGTTACATCCTCAGATGTATAAAGAAACGAGGGAACGATTTGATGAAGTGTTTTCACAACAACCACAAGTTGCATAAAATTAAAAGAAAAATAATAAACAACAACTAATGAGATTACGAGGCGAATCACATCCTAGGTCAAAACTTACCAATGAGGAAGTTTTACAAATACGAAAACTTTTTAAACAAGGATTTTCTACGAATGTGATTGCTCGTAATTTTAAAGTTAGTAAGTGGAATATAGATGAAATCGTTAAAAACAAAACTTGGACACATATATGAAGTTTTTTAAAGAAATGAACGAAGGATTCCAATTGTTATCAAAGGATTCTGTGAATCGTTTATATGAAAATATTAGAACAAATGCACGAAATGGTGGTGGAGGTGGTAAGTATAAAACCGCTTTACAAAAAAGTGGATTAAGTGAAAGTGAAGTAAAGAAACGGTTAAATCAAAAAAAGATTGATTCTAAAGACAGATTAACTATTCACATTCAAGAATTGTGGGTTGAACAAAAAGGAAAATGTTTCTATACAGACATCAAGTTAAATGAAAAATATTTATTTTCAGGTAATCAATCAGTTTTATCTCCATCAATTGATAGAACAGATAGTAATATAGGATATGAAGTTGGTAATATTAGAATCGTAATGAGAGGAATTAATCGTTTTAAGAATATAACTAAAGATGAAGATTTTATCCAAATTTTAAAGAAAACGGCCATTTCGGTAGTTGATAAATATAATATATGAAACTAACTAAAATAGAAGATTATTTTAAAGGTTGGGTAGTTGGTAATTTCAATCCATCTTTATTTAAAACGGATGATTTTGAAGTAGCAGTGAAATACTACAATCAGGGTGATTATGAACCAAAACATCATCACAAAGTTGCAACAGAGATAACAATTATTACAAAAGGTAATGTAGTTATGAATGGAATACCATATACCGAAGGTGATGTAATAACAATAGAACCAGGAGATTCAACTGATTTTAAAGTATTGGATGATACAACAACTACGGTAATCAAATTTCCTTGTGTAGCGGGTGATAAGTATATCGATTAATATTGATAAAATAAACACGAAAAAGCTTGTTTAATCCAATAATAAGTCGTATATTACTTATGTAATAAGAAATGATAATTAAACCCTTAAAAATGATAAAAGAAAAAAGTTTGTTCGAGTTAAAATCAGTAGGTTCTTACCTAGATTATGAAACAGGTATTATATACCCTATGAATGCAGATGGTTCTGCAGATAAAGAAACACCCATTTCTCTCGTAGAAGAGGAAGTTTCTTATGAATGGTGGCAATCATTAAGTAGTGAAGATTACTTTATGTGTAAAAAATTTTGGTAATAATTTAAAATAAATAAAATGATAAAAGCAATTAAAAGTAAACTATTAACTTACCTTTTCACAGATTGGGTACAATCAGAAACGGATATCGAAACATTACAGATATCTGCAAAATACATTAAACAGAGAGAAATCGAAGTGAGTGGAATAAAACCTGTATTAGGATTCCGTTCACATATTTCAGAACAAGAGCAAATGAATGGGTAGGTATAAATTCAAAAATAGAAAATATCCAAAAGATTTTCAATCCGTATGTGATTACATAAAGGATACCAAAGGTGTTGTTGTAAAGTTAGGACATATGACATCTTTTATGGGTCACTTTAATCGTACCATATACATTCATCACAACTATGATCTAAGAAATAATGGATTATATGCTTTATTACATGAAGTAGGACATTCATTACAACCACCAACTTCGGCTGGTTCTAACTCATATAAAAATATTGATGATACTATCAATAAACGAGAGTTCGAAATGGGACGGTTTATAAATGAATTAGATGCTTGGAAAATTGGATTAATGATTGCCAATAAATTAGAAATTAAAATAGATACGAATGATTGGAATGCACAAAAGAATGATGCACTTCTTACGTATTGGCCTAAATATCAAAGTATATAATGAATAGTGGAGAAGATATATTAGAAAAGTACAGAAAAGGTACATTTAAAGGAGAATTCCCAACTATTTCAGAAGATGATTTTGAATTATTAAAAGAAACTTATCCAAAGGATGAAGTTAAAGAAATGATGGCAGATTTGTTTATGGAATATCCAATACCATATGCAGATATTAGTGAAGAAGATGCTTATAATGATTTCTTAAAACTTAAAGGATTTAGATGGAGTGAGTATCTAAAAGAAGGTGAATGGTTTCCAAGAAAAGCAGCTGAATCTAAATATCCATTAACTTATGATGGAAAACAACAATACTTTTCACGTATCAATACAGGTAACAGAGCATCTAATTACTTCCAACAACACAATAGATGGAGTGTAGATGGTTCAGTTTCACCAGGTCCAAAAAGAACTTGGGAAACAAGAGCATTTATGGTATCTTTAATGGGAGCATCTTATTCTTTAAAATTACCACAAGTTGGTAAGAAAGAATTAAGAACAATGATAGGTTTACGAAAGTACATATGTGCTCAATTCAAACCAAATGTAGCCAAGATGTTCTATGATATGAACAATGCTAAAACTGTACTTGATTTCTCAATGGGATGGGGTGATAGATTAGCTGGTGCATTTTCAAGTGAGACGGTTGAACATTATGTAGGATTAGACCCTCGTAAAGAAAATCATCCATTCTATGAACAACAAAGAGATTTCTATACTAAACACACATCTTTCTTTGAAACACCCACCAAAACAAACTTCTATGAATCACCAGCAGAAGATTTCAATTACGATGAGTATAATGATTACTTCGATGTAGTATTTACATCACCACCATACTTTTCAGTTGAAAGATATTCACATGATGATACTCAGAGTTGGGTAAGATATAAAAACATAAATGATTGGAACAAGAACTTTTTACATACTACGTTGGGTAAGATTATACCAACAGTTAAAAAAGGTGGTATTATTGCAATTAACATCGCTGATGTTTATGCCAGTTCCAAGGGTGATAAGGGTTGGTTAGAGATATGTAATCCAATGATTGAATACCTCACTTCTAAGGGATTAACTTATAAAGGGTGTATTGGTATGGAAATGGCAAAAAGACCCAATAGTGGTGGTGCAGGAACTGCTAAAGATGGACAGCAGTATTCTGAGGAAAGTTTAAAATTAGCAGAAGAAACAAAAAATCAAACTTTTTGTGAACCTGTTTGGATAGTCCAAAAATAAGTCGTATATTTGTATAAATAAATAAAACAGAGAGAATTTGTATCAGAACATTTACTATCAAAGAGAAAAGAATTTAATCCACCTTTGGGATTCCAAAAGAGGTTACATGGCATATCCATACACTAGATATGCATATGAAAGAGCAGAACGAGGTGAGTTTAAATCTATTTATGGAGATAAATTAACTAAGATTTATAAGTTTAAAGGAGATGACCCTAATTTGTTTGAATCTGATGTACCAGAAACCACACGAGCATTGGTAGATATGTACTCAGAAACAGATGATGTTTCAGATGGGCATGTTATTCTTACTTATGATATTGAGTGTGAAATGACAAGTGGGATACCAGACCCATTAGAAGCTACAAACGAATTAACATCAATTGCACTTCATGATTCGGCAACCAAACAAGCTTGGGTGTTGGTAATGGATAAAGAAGGACATATGGTAGAAAAAACTACCGATAAGTGTATTGTTTTCCCATTCAGAGATGAACGAGATATGTTAATGAAGTACTTGGAGTTGTATGAAATGATTAATCCTTCAATCGTTACAGGTTGGAATATTGATTTCTTTGATACACCTATGTTATATAATCGTATTAAGAGATTATTGGGAGAAACGCAAGCAAATAGATTATCACCAATAGGACAATGTTTCTGGTCACCTTATCGTAAACGTTATTTTATGGCTGGTGTATCATATTTAGATTACATCACATTATATAAGAATTATAATTTTGGTGAACTTCCTAATTATCGATTGGATACTATTGCACAAAAAGAATTGGGTAGAGGTAAGATTGAATACCAAGGTAACTTAGACCAATTATTCTCAGAAGATATTGAGAAATTCATCGAGTATAACTTGGTGGATGTTGAATTGGTTGTGGGGTTTGAAGAAAAGCTTCAATTTATTGATTTGTGTAGAGGTATTTGTCATGTTGGACATGTTCCATATGAAGATTTCGTATATTCATCAAAGTATCTAGAAGGAGCATTACTAACTTACTTAAGAAGAAAAGGTTTAGTTGCACCTAATAAACCTGCAGATAGAAGAGAAAAAATGGAAGCTCTTAAAGCAAATAAACAAGAAAAGTTTATAGGAGCATATGTAAAAGCACCAATCGTTGGTAAATATGATTGGATATATGATTTAGATTTAACTTCTCTATATCCTTCGATTATTATGACTTTGAATATTTCACCTGAATCAAAGATTGGTAAGATTCAAGATTGGGATGTACAGAAATATCTAAATAAAGAAGTTGATTCATATCAAATTGATGAAGATACAATTACAAAAGAAAATTTAAAAGAATATTTAGATAAATCTAAATTCTCAATTGCATCTAATGGTGTACTCTATAGAACAGATACCGTAGGATGTATACCTGGTATTCTTGATTTATGGTTTGCAAAGCGAGTTGAGTATAAAAATGAAATGGTAAAATATGGAAAAGCAGGAGATGATGAAAAATATGCCTTCTTTCACAAACGTCAGTTGGTTCAGAAGATTTTACTTAACTCTTTATATGGTGTGCTTGGGCTTCCTGCCTTTAGGTTCTATGATGTTGATAATGCTACCGCTGTTACCACAACGGGACAAACAGTTATTAAATCAACTGCGGATATGGCTAACATCAAGTACAATAAGGAATTGGGTGATCCTGATTTGGATTCTAATATATACATTGACACTGATTCTGTTTTCTTTTCTGCAGTTCCGTTAATGGATAAACGACTTCCTAATTGGAAGAACGAAGAACAAGATGTAATTGCTGGTTATGTAAATGATATAGCAGTTGAAATGCAAGATTACCTTAATGATTTCTATGATATTCTATCTAAAAAGGTATTCAACGTAGATGTTGATAAACATAGATTAGAAATTAAAATGGAAAACGTTGCGAAAGCAGGGTTATGGATTGCAAAGAAAAGATATGCACAATGGATTATATCAGATAATGGTGTACCTTGTGATAAGTTAGATGTAAAAGGATTGGATGTTAAACGTTCATCATTCCCAAAAGCATTCCAAGAATGTATGGGTAAGGTTTTGATTGATATACTAAAAGGTGTAGGTGAAGAAGAACTTACTACTTATGTATTGGATTTCAAAAAGAATATGGAAAATAGACCTAACTCTGAAATCGCTAAGAATACGGCAGTAAAGAATCTAAAGAAATATATGCCGAAAGGTAAACGAGTACCATTCACCACAATGAAAGGAACTCCTGCTCACGTAAAAGCAGCAATTGCATACAATGACCTTTTAAAGCATTTTAAAGTACCATATAAATACGGCCCTTTGGTAAACGGAGATAAAGTAAAATGGGTATATCTTAAAACAAATCCATTAGGATTAGATGGTTTAGCATTTACTGGTTGGAAAGACCCACCAGAAATAGAAGAATTCATTGAGACTTATATTGACCACAACAAAATCTTTGAAAGAGAGTTGAGATATAAGTTACAGGATTTCTATAATGCAATCGGTTGGGGAGAAATGATATCAGAACAAAAGACCGCAGAAAAGTTCTTTACCTTTTAACATGACAATTTGTCATGTTTAAGTAAAGTGGTATAATAAGTGAACTATAATATAA
>Ga0209383_1000958_pt1 | contig 18939 bp, 19 predicted proteins | sample CoawatmetaG02DNA_FD_187510 | JGI IMG/M metagenome (GOLD analysis project Ga0209383, IMG submission 187510) | Marine microbial communities from the West Antarctic Peninsula - Coastal water metaG029-DNA (SPAdes) (version 2) | ecosystem: Environmental > Aquatic > Marine > Coastal ... | reverse complement strand
TTACACCATCTATATACTGAATATTTTCAGCAAATGCTAAGTTTCCAACAAACAAGCTCATTGTAAAGCCAACACCTGTTAATATTGAAACTCCATATAGGCTTAGCCAGTTAGACTTATCTGGCATTTGTGCGACACCAAATTTTACAGCAATGAAAGAAATAAGCATAACTCCAACTTGTTTACCCACAAATAACCCTAAAAGAATACCTAATGGAACAGGTTCTAATAGAGAGCTTAATGATAATCCCTCTAAAGATACGCCGGCATTAGCAAATGCAAATATAGGCATTATCATAAAAGCAACATAAGGACTAATTGCATGTTCAAGTTTAATTAATAAAGAGAAATCTTTATCTTTAATTCTATGAGGTATGGTTGAAGCTAAAAGAACACCTGCTATCGTTGCATGAATTCCAGACTTATATGTAAAGAACCACATAAAAACACCAATTATTAAATAGGGAATAAACTTTTTAACACCTAATTTATTTAAAGTAAGTAATAAAATATATGAGATCAAGATTAAACTTAAATAACTTATACTTAAGTCACCAGAATAGAAAAAAGCAATAATCAATATTGCACCAAGGTCATCAATAATAGCAAGAGCTGTTAAAAAAATTTTTAAAGAAATTGGCACTCTTGAACCAAGCAAAGATAAAATTCCCAGTGAAAATGCTATGTCAGTGGCAGATGGAATTGCCCAACCATTTAATGTTTCAGTATTACCAAAGTTTATGAAAACATAGACTAGAGCAGGGACGACCATTCCTCCAACAGCTCCTATAATCGGAAGTAACGCTTTTTTTAAATTAGAAAGTTCACCTTGAATAAATTCTCGTTTAATTTCTAATGTTACAAAGAAAAAGAAAATTGCCATCAATAAATCATTAATCCAGTGATGTACGGAAAGTTTTAAACCAAAATCATTAATACCTACAAACAGGTATTGGTTTAATGAATCGAAATATAAATTACTAAAACTAGAATTACTAATTACAAGAGCAATAATTGCAGCTATTAATAATACAAGACCACTTGCTGCTTCTAACTGAAAAAACCATTTAAAAGGCTTTGAAAGATTTTTGATCATAATTTTATGTTAAATCTTTAATAAATAATGAGATATCTTTAATAGTTTCATAAAGATTATAAAGTATAAATTCGATATTTGGGACAATTATTCCGATGGGATATTTAAAGGTATCTACAATAATTATAAAAGCTACGAATGAAATAATTGCTACTATAAATATATTTAATATTTTTAAATTTTTTTTTTTTTTTGATTTGACTATAACAGATTTGTTTTCATTTATATTGGCCTCAAGATTTTTATCAAATTTCTCTTTGGGATCAATTTCAATTTTTTTGTCAAGCTCTACTTCTGTATTTACTTTAGCGTCTTCCCTCAATAGATTTGATGGATTGATCTCATCGTTGTTTGTAGTGTTATTTTGATCAAAAACACTAACATTATCATTGTCAATATCTTCAATAATTGGATTTACGGTATTTTCAAGAATTTCTTTTTTAAAAAACCATTTATGATTACAGCCAGCACACTGCAACAAGCGACCCTTGTTTGGAACTAAATCTGAATCTAAATTAAATTGTTTATTACAATTATTACAAGTAATGATCATTATTGTTGTATATCTGATTCTTATTAAAAAGCCTTATTTTTGATACTCTTTATTCTTTGAAATTATCAATATCTAATGTATTAGTACCTCAATCGGGGCGTAGCGCAGCCTGGTAGCGCATCTGGTTTGGGACCAGAGGGTCGCAGGTTCAAATCCTGCCGCCCCGACCACTCTCCCAACACTTCTAGACGAGGTGAGAGTAAAAGAGAGAGTGAAATATCTAAAAAAAATTTAGAGCAAGTTTTTAGCTCATAGGGGCAGCAGGGTAGAAACCTGCCACCCCATAAAAATCGTCATTTTAAAATTCTAAAAATAGTGAGAGTAAAATGAGAGTGAGCGATCGGTAGAAAACGAAACACTCAATAAATACAACCCTCATTCAATAGGAAAAAGTGACAACAAGATCTTTGCTAACAGGGGTTGAAGTGTTATATAACAACGTATCGAGGCGATATGATCACTAGTTTCAAATCCTGCCGCCCAGACCAATTTATGAAAAAAGCAAAAATTTATATACCTACAAAAAATTCCATGCAGTCAGGACTTGGTAAATTAGACAAATGGGTTATAAAATTTGAAATTGAAAATGCTGGTGTTAACCCTTTAATGGGTTGGGAGACAAGCACTAATACTCTTTCAGAATTAAATTTAGAATTTTCAACCAAAGAACTAGCAGCTGAATATGCAAAAAAAAATAAAATAGATTTCGAAATTATTGAACCAAAAAAAAGAAAAACAATTAAAAAATCATACGCTGATAACTTTCTTAAATAATCCATATGTTTAAATTTTTTACAAAAAAAAAATGGCAATTATGGTCTTGGTTAGGTTCATTTGTAATTTTATTATCATTGTGGGTTCAAGTAAAAATTGATGTAAAAATAAATGAATGGTTTGGTGTGTTCTACGACATGATTCAAAAAGCACTTGCTAAACCCAACGCTATTACAATTGAAGAGTACTGGGAAAATTTAGCATCATTTATTACATTAGCTGGAATATATATAGCTCTTTACGTTGTAATTAGTTTTTTTACAGCACACTTCTTGTTTAGATGGAGAACTGCGATGGTGGAATGGTATCATTCTGTTTATGATAGGGCTCGTAAAATAGAAGGTGCCTCACAAAGAGTTCAAGAAGATACAATTAAATTTACCCGTATTATGGAATCTCTAGGCACAAGTTTTATTGAATCGGTCATGGTATTAATACAATTTACTCCAATTTTATTAGGGCTATCAGTCGGTATACCAATCTTCTTTTTTGGTGATTGGCAATATGGATTGATAACAGGTGCATTACTTTGGACGTTGGGTGGTACAGCATTCTTGATAGGATTAGGTTGGATATTACGTTTAGTTGGAGTGGAATATGATCTACAAAAAAAAGAGGCTGCATACAGAAAGATATTAGTGGTAGCTGAAGATGATGGTAACGTTAGACCTAAAACAATAAATGAATTATTTGATGAAGTTCGTTCAATTCACTTTTTAAGTTACACAAGGTATTTATATTTTAATATTGGTCGTATGGCTTACTTACAAGCAAATGTATTATCAGCTTATGTTTTCTTAGCTCCAGCTATTGTAGCAGGTGTTGTAACATTAGGTGTTATGCAGCAAATTATAAGGGCTTTTGGAAGGGTTGAAGGTTCTATGCAATACCTATTAAAAGCTTGGCCTACCATTATAGAATTGGCAAGTGTTTATAAACGTCTAAGAGAATTTGAGAGTATAATAAATTCTACTGAAATAGTTATTCAAAAAGATTAATGACTATTGATAAAAAATATGTTGATCAAATCATAAAAGTTTCTGAAAAGGCAGCTTTAGCATCATCTTATTTAGTTGGAAAAAAAGATAAAATTGCAGCCGATCAAGCAGCCGTTGATTCAATGAGGTTTGAATTAAATAAAATAGATATGAATGGTGAAGTTGTTATTGGAGAGGGTTCACTTGATGAAGCTCCAATGCTTTACACGGGTGAAAAACTTGGAAACAAAAACGGACCATATTTTGATATTGCTGTTGATCCTTTAGAAGGAACAAATTTTGCAGCAAATAATTTACCTGGTGCAACTTCTGTTATTGCTATTGCTGAAAAGGGAAATCTTTTTAATGCACCAGAAACATATATGGATAAAATTGCAACTGGACCAATTGAAAAGGGATTGGTAGATCTAGATTTTTCATTAAAAAAAAATGTTTCAAACTTGGCTGATTTTCTAAACAAAGATATTTCTTCACTTAAGGCTTGCGTGTTGGATAGACCAAGACATAAAAAAATAATTGACGAACTAAAACAACTAAATATCGATATTAAATTAATTAGTGATGGTGATGTTCTTGGTGCATTGTATGTTACAAATCCAAAATATAATGTTGATATATTTTTGGGTATAGGGGGTGGACCGGAGGGAGTTCTCGCTGCTTCAGCACTTGATGCCTTTGACTGCTATTTTCAAGGAAGGTTCATATTTGATAACGACAAAGATATTAAAGACGCAAAAAAAATGGGAATAAGTGATTTAGATAAAAAATATGAATTAAATGAAATTATAAAAGGAGACTCTATATTTTGCTCTACAGGAATTACCTCTAGTGAGATGCTAGACGGAGTGAAGATTGATGGCAATAAGTATATTACCGAAACACTAGTTACTCATAAAAGTTTAAAATTTAAAAAAATCATAAAAAAAACAAATCTTATTGGAGAATGATTTCTGTTTCAGATAGGAATTGGGAAGAAAAAAAAATTAATCAAAACTTAGTAGATAAATTAAAACAGGATTTTGATTTTAGTGACACTTTATCTAGACTAATTATTTCACGAAAATTAGATAATGATGAAATTGCAACAATCCATACGGATTTAGATTTAAAGAATGTTTTTTTAAATAATAAAGATTTCAATCAATCTATTAAGCTTGTTGTAAATTGTATCAATAACAAAGAAAAAATATGTATTTTGGGTGATTATGATGTGGATGGTTCAGCAGCCACTACATTATTTGTGAAATTTTTAGAAAGCATAAATCACCCTTTTTTTTACTATATCCCTGATAGAGAAAGAGATGGCTATGGGGCAACCAAAAAACTGTTTCAAAAATTAATTTTAGACAAACCAAAACTAATTATAATGGTTGATTGTGGCTCTACATCTAATGAAGCAATAAATTTTTTAAATGAAAATAAGATAAAATCTTTAATTATAGATCATCACGAAATTAACAAACCCTTTCCATATGCTAATTCAATTATAAATCCAAAAAAAAATAACGGTTATAAAGAGTATGACTATTTGTGTGCAACAACTCTTTCATATTTTTTTTTAGATTTATTGATTAAAGAAATTAAAAGTGAAATTAATATAGCTGATTATTTAATATATGTTTTATTGGCTACCGTATGTGATGTGATGCCTCTAAGAAAGCTCAATAGATTAATTGCATTAACTGCCCTTAAAAATTTTGATATAACAAAAAACTTACCTCTCAATACTTTATTTAAATTACACAACAAAAAAAATAAAATTAATATTAATGATTTAGGTTATTTAATAGGCCCAATATTAAATGCAGGAGGTAGATTGGGTAAATCCACTTATGCTACAGAATTATTATCTTCTAATAACGAACAGGTCATAAATGACAGATCTAATTACTTAATTAAATTAAATAATAAAAGAAAAGAAATTGAAACAATTATATTAAATGAAATTAATTTTCAAAAAATTGAAAAAGAAAATAAAGGAGTAATTGTTTATTATAATCCAAATATTAATGAAGGTTTAATAGGAATTATTGCTGCAAGATTAAAAGATTATTTTAATAGACCATCTATAGTTATAACCGCCTCAAATGAATTATTAAAGGGATCAGCAAGATCGGTTTATAATTATAATATTGGTCGTGTAATTAAAAATTCACTAGATAAAGATATCATTATAGGTGGAGGTGGACATAATATGGCTGCCGGATTCACATTAAACAAAGGAAACCTTAAAGATTTTGAAAACTACATATTAGAAGATTTTTTAAAATCCAATACTTTAAATAGTAATATATTTTCATATGAATCAGAAATTTCGTCATTAACATTTAATCAAGATTTTTATGATAATATAAAAAAATTAGAACCTTTCGGTACAGGGAACTCTTTACCAACATTTATGTTCAGAGATTTAAGAATACTTAAACCAGTAGTATTAAATAACAAACACATATCTGCAATATTAAAACCAAAAACAGGATTTTCAATTAAATCAATTTCGTTTAACTCTATTAATACTAAGATGGGTGAACACTTAATGAGCAACAAGAATAGCATTAATGTAATAGGTCAAATCAATGAAAATATCTGGAATAATAAAAAAACTCTTCAATTAACTATTAGAGACCTTATCCTATAGGTTAATTACACTTGATAAATAATGACTTTTAAAATAAAAGATCACAACATGGTCCCTTCGTCTATCGGTTAGGACAGCTGGTTTTCATCCTGCAAAGGGGGGTTCGATTCCCCCAGGGACCGCCATTATATGCGGTATTATACTTACATGCTTAAATGCATAAGCCCCGGTGTTAAAAAAACCTACGTAGGATACACTAACAATCTAAGATTAAGATTAGAAAAACATAATAATGGCAAGGGTGCAAAATCCACAAAGGGGTATAAGTGGGTAGTTATTTTTATTAAAAGATTTAAAAATAAGGGCAATGCAATGTCATTTGAATATCAATTAAAGAATGATAAAAATAAAAGAAAATTAATTTTAGATAGTTTTATTTCATGAAAATTTCAATTTTACTTCCTTATAAGGAAAATTTTTCACCAACATATCCTGGTGCTGTCTCTCTTTTTATTAAAGAAACATTATTAAGAAGTAAATATAAAAATGTTACAGAAGTTTTTGGTTATACTGAGTATAAGAAAAAATATAATCTAAATTATAAAAATATTAATGTTGTTGTGGATATCTTTGGGGGTAAAACTAAAGATTATATTAATAAGTTTATCAAATACCAAATTAAATCTAAATCAGAGTTAGTTGAAATACATAACAGACCAAAATATGTAAAATATTTATCCACTCGTATTAAAGCCAAGATTGCTCTATATTTTCATAACGATCCACTAACAATGACTGGTTCGTCAACTATAAAAAATCGATTAGAGTTGATTAAATTATGTGATGTAATTATCTTTAATAGTGAATGGTCCTACAAACAGTTTATGATAGATTTAACTGTTAATGATATTAAGAATTCAAAATTACTTATTATTAAACAATCAGCTTCACTTAATAAAATTGATATTTCAAAAAAAGAAAATTCTATAACATTTGTTGGTAAACTTAACAAAGCTAAAGGCTTTGATATTTTTGGTCAAGCAATTATTAAAATTTTAGATGAATACAAAAGTTGGACAGCCAATGTAATAGGTGATGAACAAAGAGAAACTCATGAGTATTTCCATCCAAGATTAAAATTGTGGGGATTCCTTAATCATAAGAAGGTTATAGATATTTATAAAAAAACGAGTATCGGTGTAGCTTGCTCTAGATGGGAAGAGCCCTTTGGAAGAACAAGTTTGGAAGCTTCTGCGAATGGATGTGCTGTCATTATTTCTAATAGAGGTGGCCTTTCAGAAACAGTTACTGATTCAATTATATTAGAAAACTTATCATCAAAAAATCTATACAAAGAAATCAAGAAATTAATTGATAATCGTTTGTTAAGAAAAAGATTACAATCTAGGTCACTAAGAAATTTTTTTTTAACACATAAATATGCTTCTGATAAAATCGATAATTACAGAAATCAAATACTAAAGAGAGAAAAAATAAATCTAATTGACGATAATATTTTATTAGATAATTTAAAAATACTTCATATAACTAATTTCAATGAACGACATGATGGCAGATTATTTTATAATACAGGGAGAAGAATTAATAATGGATTCATTAAACTTGGTCATAGAGTATTAGAATTTAGTGATAGAGATATTGTAAGTACTGTTAGGTCTATTACAGATATTGATGGAGGAAAAAAATTAAATAAAAAATTTCTTAATACGGTTGAAAACTTTAAACCTAATCTTATTGTAATGGGACATGCTGATTTAATTAGCAATGAATCATTACAGATAGTTAAAAAACAATACCCAAGAATGAAAATTGCCCAATGGTTCCTTGATCGCATGGACACAGAGTGGGTTAAGAACAAAAAAAGATTTGAAAAAAAATTTGATTTTACAAACGCTAATTTTTGCACAACATCTCCAGATATTATGAATTTTAATACAAAATATAATATCAATTACATTCCTAATCCAGTTGATTCAGCTTTGGATAATTTAAAGAATTTTAGTAAAAATGACCAAATAAATGATGTTTTTTTTGCAATGAGTCATGGAGTACATAGAGGAGTATTAAAAAAAGATAAATTTGACATACGTCAAGATTTTATTAAAAAATTGATCAAAAAAACCCCAGGAATTAAATATTCATTACATGGCTTAGATAAAAATCAACCTATATGGGCTGATAATTATTTAAGGTTAATATCTAATTCAAAAATGGGTATAAATTTAAGTCAAGGCAAGCCTATTAAATATTATAGTAGTGATAGAATATCACAGATGATGGGAAATGGTTTGCTTACTTTTGTTGATAAAAAAACAAAAATAAATGATTTTTTTACAAATAAAGAATTAATTTTTTACAATAATATTAATGACTTGTCAGAAAAAATTAAATATTACCAAAAAAATGATCGTGCAAGATCTGTAATTGCTAAAAATGGATATCTTAAATATTTTAAATACTTTAACTCATCTCAAATATGTCAATTTATTATTGAGAAATCATTAAATATTAAAAAAAGTAAATTTTATTGGGAATAAAATGCCGCAAACGAATAAAATACCTATTCTGATGTACCATGACATTTCAAACAAGAGAAATAAAGACTCGGTATATTATAAAAACTTCTTTAGACAGATTAATTTTGTTAGATCTCTTGGTTATGAAAGTGTCAATCTTTGTGACTTAACTAAAAAAAATGATAAAAAAAAATTTGTTATTACTTTTGATGATGGGTATAAAAATTTAGCAAAATTTGTTCTTCCCTTTTTAAAAAAAAATAATTTAAAAGCCACATGTTTTATTGTTTCTAATTCTATAGGGAAGGATAATTATTGGGATAGTAAAAAAAATTTCTTTATTAAAAAAGAAATTATGACGATTGAACAAATTAAAGCTTGGGTTTCTGCTGGACTAGAAATTGGATCACACACAACGAATCATCATGATTTAACAACTTTAAATGATAAGGATAAATTAATAGAAATAACCAAACCAATTAAAGATTTAAAAAAAAAACTCGGTATCAATGTTAAAACATTTTCCTACCCATTCGGTAAATATGATGATAAATGTAAAAAAATTGTTAAAAGATATTATAAATATGCAGTCAATACTAAAAGAAGCAGGTATATAAAAAAAAAATTTAATAATAATATGATACCTAGAATTCCTATAAACTATAATACCTCCATTTTTAAACTGTTTTTAAAAATTTCAACAATTTATGAGGATATAAAATATAAATGAAAAAAAATTATTACTATCCACTTTTAAGTGATGCATTTAATGCCAAAGATATAAGTGAGGGTGTGAAGGTATTAAAATCTAGATTTATTACAATGTCGAAGATTACAAAAAAATTTGAATCAACATTTGCTAAAAAAATGGGTACAAAATATGCTATAATGACTAACTCAGGATCTTCAGCAAATTTGCTGGCCTTATCTTGTTTAACTAACCCACTTTCAAAAAAACGTCTTTCTCCTAATGATGAAGTTATTATTCCTGCAGTTTGTTGGTCAACTACTCTATGGCCTATTATTCAAAATAATTTAAAACCTGTATTCGTTGATGTTGATTTAAATAGCTTTAATATTGATACAGATAAAATCATAAAAAAAATTACAAAACGAACAAAAGCAATAATGCTAGTCCATGTATTGGGAACATCTACAAATATGTCGAAATTGATGCAAATAGCTAAAAAATATAATCTTAAAGTTATAGAGGATACTTGTGAGAGTTTAGGTGGTGAGTTTAATGATAAAAAATTGGGAACAATTGGTGATTTTGGTACATATTCTTTTTATTACTCACATCAGATAACGTCAGGTGAGGGGGGTATGATTGTTTGTAATAATTTAGAAGACTACAATATATTGAAAACTTTAAGATCACATGGTTGGTCTAGAGACACATCTTTTCACACTCATTATAAAAAAAAATATAAAAAATTAAATGATAAATTTCTATTTATAGGACCAGGTTACAATGTTAGACCAACAGATATTCAAGCTGCTATTGGACTAAATCAATTTAAGCGACTGAATAAGTTTATGAAGATTAGAAATGATAATCGTACGAAAATAATAAATGCTATAAAGAAACACAGGTTATGGGATAATCAATTTAAATTTGTAACTTATAGCAAAAAAATTAAACCAAGTTGGTTTGGACTACCTATTCAAATTAATGATAAGTTTTTAAAAAATAAAGATAAATATTTAAATTTTTTAGCTACAAAGGGTATAGAGACGCGACCCATTATTAGTGGTAATTTTTTAAATCAACCAGCATCTAAGATCTATAAATTTAAATCAAATAAAAAAGACTTTGTAAATGCAAATGAAATAGAAAAAAAAGGTTTTTTTATAGGACTTCATACTAAACTTCTTAAGATTGACGAGCTAAACTTTATTACAGAAAACTTATTGAATATTAATAAGTTTAAATGAAAATTGGGATAACAGGCTCAACTGGTAACCTTGGAACCTACTTAAAAAAAATTTTAATAAATGATGATTTAATTTATTTTAAAAAAAGGATCGAAAATAAAAAAGATGTAAATAATTGGATTATAAAAAATAACTTTGATTCAATAATACATTTGGCTGCAATTGTTCCAACAGCACTTATTAATAAAAATAAAAAACTTGCACTAAAGATTAATGTCCAAGGAACAATAAATATTGTTAATGGTATAAATAAATTTGCAAATAAAAAAATTTGGTTCTTTTATTCATCAACATCGCATGTATATAAATTTAACAATAACGCCATAAAAGAAAGAAATAAGACTAATCCAAGTAGTTATTATGGTAGAACAAAACTATTGGGTGAGAATTATATTGTTAATAACAGTCATAATTTTACACCTTGTATAGGAAGAATTTTTAGCTACACCTCAATGGAGCAAAGTAAAAAATTTATTATTCCAGCTATACTTAAGAAATTTCACTCTAAAAAAAAAAAAATTAACTTTCAAAATTTAAATCATATAAGAGATTTTCTACCAATTGAAGATATTTGCTTAGCTATAAAAACTTTAATTAAAAAAAAAGGCGAAGGAATTTATAATATCTGCTCTAACAAAAAAACAAATCTGCAAGACATTGTATTAAAACTAAATACTAAATACAAAAAAAAAATAACGTTGTCTAATAATAGTGGTTCAACAATTCTTTTTGGATGTAATAAAAAAATTAGAAAAATCGGTTGGAAACCATTAAAGATAAAATATACAGATTACTTATTAAAAAAAGATAGCTTTATATGAGTTTTTATATACATGTAAAATACAAAAAAACTTCATGTCCTAATGGTTGTGATTTATTTAATGACACTAGTAAATTTTCATATTGGGAATCTAACAAAACTACTCAAGATGAACAATACGTAGTTGATTATTTAAATAAAAATAAACTGTCAATCAAGAAAGATTTACTACATGTGGGTATTGGAAACTCATATGTTGCTAATAAGTTATCTTTTTATAATAAGATCGATGGTGTTACTTTATCAAGTAATGAAATAGATTATGCTTCGATATTAAATATTAATAATTATAATTTATATTTTCAAAATAAATATGCTAAGAAAAATTTATTTAATAAATCCTTAAAATACTATGATGTGATTATTGATGTAAATTTAAAATCTTTTAGTTGTTGTGATGTAGCATTTAACAAGCTTCTAGATAATTATTCAAAAATGTTAAATAAAGGTGGAATTATTATTACAAGTAGAGAGGGCTTAAAATGGTCTAGAATGATTAAACCAGTTATAAGTTTTTCATGGAATAGATTATTTTACAAAAGATTAAAGGAATTTGACGGTTCTATTAAGAATATACTTAATATCGAAAATTGTATTAAACTTTGTGAAAAATTTTCTTTGAATATTGATCTTTCAAATAAACATTTAATAATATTCAAATCAAACAACGACAATGAAAAAGATATTAATTTTTAAATCTGACAAAATCGGTGATATATTAAATATTTCTCCTGTTTTAAAAAATATTAAACTTAATTTTCCTCATGTTCAAATTACTATTGTTTGTTCATCATACAATTCACCAATCACAAAATATTATCCTCAAATAAATAAGATATTGATTTATAAAAAACCTTTTTTTATTTTTTTGTTAAAAAATTTCAAACAACTTCTTATTACTAAGTATGATTTAATTTTACAACTTGATGGTAAAAATGATTCTTATTTATCTTCAATTTTTATTAGATCTACTAAAAAAGTGGCTATAAAATTTATTAAAAATAAAAAAAAATTTGGTTTAAATTTTATTACTAGTAGACCTGGTTTTTTTGTTTCATTGTTTTTTAACTTTTTTTCCGTATCAAATGAAAATTATAATCATGTAAATAATAAAAAATTTCATTATTCGACACTTTATTTATCTCTTTTAGAAATGCTCAATATAACAGTAACATCTAAGAAACATTTTTTACCTTATAAACCAGATGAGAGTTTATTTCATGCTGATTATTTTCACCTTCACATAGATGAACGTTGGTCAAGTTTTGACACTGTTTATTGTAATAAATTTAAAGAAAAAATTAAACATCTTAGTCTGAAAAATAAAATTGTTATCACATCTAACTTAGGTGGTAATAATTTTTTTAACGATCTGAAGTCTAGTTTTTTAAATTTTGAAAATATATCTTTTAAAAATAATGCTTCTATTGCTGAGTTGATTAATATTATTTATTATTCACATACGGTGATAAGTAGTCACACAGGATTTATTGTTCATGTTGGCGCATCATTTGAAAAGAAAATAATAGATATTGTTCATTCCAATATTCATAATGAATTAGATAGATGGATTCCTTTTGAATGTAATTATACAAGATTTAAACCAAATGAATTTCTTGAAAAAGAAATCTAATTTCTTTTGATTCATAATCATTGATTTAATAAAATTTTATTATAGTCTTTTTATATAATGTATAAAATTTGGGGTACAGCGTTTAGTCTAATTGGTGATTTAATAATGAGTCTGCCGCAATTAAATTATTACAAAAACAAACATAAAGATATTTATGTTAATTTTATTATTCATAAAAAAATCTCTTATTGTGCTCCATTATTTTTAAATCATCCGTTAATTGATAAAATTTATATATCTGGGGAATGGAGCTCTTTTAATAAAGCAGACTATGATTTCGCATCAAAATGCGATGTTGTAACAACTGAAATTGATCATATAAATAAAAAAATTATTGATAGAAAACATCCTGATCGAACAGATTGGTATAATGTTAGATCCTGCATAGAAGAGAATGCTCTAATGTCAGGTATTAATGATTTAAATAAAAACTTGCAAAGTGGTGAAGAATATCCTGTTTTAACAAAGTGGTTTGATGTTGGTTTTGACCTGCCACAAAAAAAAGGAGCTTATACTTATAAAAAAAAGGAAGATGACATAAATTTTGTACTATCAAATTCAATTTCTATTTGGCCCTTTGCTGGCTACGGTAGGAGTAAAAATCGTAATCCTGATGATAAGTGGTGGGTTGATCTTGTAAGTAAATTTATTGAAAATAAAATTCACGTTTATCATTTTGGCTACATAAATGAACCAAAGTTATCAAATGACTCCATTTTTTATCATAATCTAACTAATTTAGAATTTTTTACTCAAATAAAAATATCCTTAGGTACTAAGCTTTCTTTGGGAACTGATTCTGGATCTATGTGGGTCTTGTCTGCATACAAACATCCAACATTAGTCCTTTTAACTAATTGGTTTGAGAATCATAAAGAAAATTATCACGCAACACTTCCTCCAAATTTGAATGGAGATTTTATTTTTAAAGAAGGTGGTTTTAAAGAGCTTCTTGTTGAAGAGGTCTATGATAAATGTATATTGAGAGGTGTTAAAAAAATAAAACAACTTGATAAAATTATTAATTTTCTAAAGTAGAATTTTATATTTTTATTTTGTTAAGAGCATTATTTTTAAATAAATTAGCTTCTTTGATATATCTTCTTACCATCTCTGTTGACTTATGACCTGTCATAGCCATTATACTTCTTTCCTCAGCTCCCGATTCAGCAGCAGAAGTTGCAAAACCTGATCTTAAACTATGACCAGAGTAATTTTTACTATCTATACCAACTAATTCTAAATACTTTTTGATGAGTAATGCCACAGTTTGATCCGTTAGCCTATGCTCTGATAACTTTGATCCCTTTGTAAATCTTTTAAATAAGGCTCCTGAGTTAATCTTAGATATAACTATCCAATTCTTTAAAGAAACGACCGGACAATACCTGGGGCTATCAAAGTAGGGTAGTGCTTTAACCAAACCTTCACCAAATTGGTCTGTCTTAGACCTCCTAATTAGGATTTTTAGACCTTCTTCAACAAAATCAAGGTCTTCATAGTCTAGCGACACAATTTCATTTCTTCTAAAACCTCCAGAAAAGCCAATTAATATTATAGACCTATCCCTTAGTTTCTTAATATCTTCATTATCTTGATTATCTATTACATCAATTAACTGCTTTAAATGACTGATAAGTATTGGTTTTTTTCCTTTCTGAATGCTTCCTTTTCGACGTTTAATACCCATAATATTCTCAATAATTGATGGGTGTTTAGTATCTAAATAATGACCTTTTAATTTATGGATAACGCCAATTGATACTAGCCTTCGTTTCAAAGTGCTAATTTTTGCGTCTTTTGTTGATAAATAAGTTAAATACAAAGAAACTATTTTAGGTTCAGATGGTAGAGATTTAAAACCGTTTTGTGCACAGAATAATCCAAAATCTTTAAAATCTGATTTATAAGCTCTTACTGTATTATTTGCTTTAGAGCTTTGTAAGTTTAGTAGAGTTTCTTCCTGTAAAGCTATAATATCTGTTATAATCTCATTCATACTTATTAGTATTGATAACCATTAATTATCGTTAGTAATATATTAGATGATTTATAATGTCAATAGCAATAATCTACCGTGATGGTAATTAAAGTTTCAAAATATATCAAAAAAAAAATCAAGAAATCTGAACTAAAAGGAATATTTAAAATAGCAAATACAATTGAAGATTACCTCAATCAAAAGGAAGTAAATCAAAGAATTCAAAAATCTAATGTTAAAGGCACTGATAGCCAGGTTATTCAAAAAATAATAGAAGAAATAGCTATTCCTTTAGGCTTCAAAGACGAAAAAAAAGGTTTATTTAAGAAATATAAAGATTCAGGACTTAGACCTGATTTCTATAAGAGAATGGGTGAAAAAGGGATTTTAATGGAGGTTGAAAGAGGCAAAACTACCACGAATAACATGGATTTACTTGATATTTATAAGTGTCATATTTGTGAGGAAGCTAATCACCTATTTCTATTTGTTCCTATTGAAGTAAGTCATACAAAAAACATATATAAAAGTGTTTGTAAGAAAATGGAAAACTTTTTTTATGAGGAAAATTACCTTAATATTGATAGTGCAACAGTATTTGGCTATTAATTTCAATGACTTATAATAATAAATTAAACTAAATGATTAGAAAATTAGAACAAAAAGACAAGGAAAATTGGGCTAAATTATACAATGGTTATGCCGATTTCTACAAAGTCCCAATGAATACTGGGGTTTTAGACACTCTTTGGGGATGGATTCACGATGAAAACCACGATGTTAAAGGTCTTTGCTTTGAATTAGAGGGTAAAATCGTTGCTATTGCTCATTATAGAACAATGCCAAGACCAATTAAAGGTCAATATATTGGGTTTTTAGATGATTTGTTCGTAGAGCCAGAATTTAGAGGTCAAAAAATAGCCCAAAAACTTATTACCCATCTAAAATCCTTATCTAAAGCCAATAATTGGCAAGGAGTTCGTTGGATCACCCACTCTAGCAATGAACATGCAAAGAAATTATACGATAAAATAGCCAATAACACAGGTTTTGAGCTCTATGAACTTAAAGGGGACTGAGTTTCAGCTAAAAGTCTGGAATTACTTGAAGAAAATACCAAAAGGCAAAGTGAAGACTTATAGAGATGTTGCAAAAGCTATTGGGAAACCTCTAGCAGTCAGAGCAGTCGCTAATGCTATAGGTAAAAACCCTTATCCTCCCAATATACCCTGTCATAGAGTGATCAGATCAGATGGAAGCCTCGGCGGATACTCTGGAAAAGGAGGAGTTCAAAAAAAACGCCGTTTATTGAGGTCTGAAAAAGTCTTCATAAAATAAGTTTTTTAAGCCTCTAAACCGTTTAAAAGTGTTGGTATTAAATACTTTTAACTAATTTAGCCCTAATTGTTACACAATTTCTTAATGCATCCTTCAGTTGTACTGCAAATGACCTTTCAGTTAAAATAAGGTGTCCTATGGACGTTTAAACGGCATATTCTCATACTGCATTGCTCTACTTGTCAACAATAGCAACGATTCTGGAAACGTTAAAAAGCACCATTTTAAAGGGTTTTTTAGACCCCTATTCTACCCTCAAAATAAAGTAAATTTAATTAAGATTAGCTATAATTTAAATAAGTATTTAATAGCTTCACTTAATTAGCAATCCATTACTCTATTATAATAATATTTGGTTTCTTAAAAATCTAAATTCCTATAATCTTAATTTTTTATCTAAGGATAATTTATTTTGCTACTTTTGATGTACTATTTTACTATTTTAGTAAATATATTTTACGTAATTTTACTACTTAACTATCTTTATTTTATAGTTATTATATAATTTTTAAAAACTATTAAATCTAATAATTTCAATTGTTTAATTTAATTAACTAATGTATAATATTAAGTATTAGTAACAATATGTTACCTAACTAAGATGATTTAATATAGGCTTCTCTTCTTGAAATATAAATACCGCTCATAATAATAATCGATAGACCTAAGAATGTCCAATTATCAGGAAAGTCACTAAAGAAGTAGTAACCTATAATGATATTGGTGAAGATCTCAAAGTAGCTAAAGGGGGCTAATTTAGAGGCATCCGCATATTTAAGGGATAATATGAGGAATAAGTGCCCAACACAGGCAAAAACACCTATAGAGGCCATCATGGACCACTGTGAAAGGCTTGGATTAACCCATATAAATGGCATAACACCTGAAACAGCCACTAATCCAACAACTCCAGTTAATAATAAAGTTAATAAAGGGTTATCTGAAGTGCTTAATTTACGGGTAATTATCAGGTAAAAACCATACATTACTCCCGTTCCTAAAGCTGAAAAACTAGCTAAGTTAAGTTCAACAAAACCAGGTCTTATAACCACTAAAGAGCCTATAAAGCCGATGATAACAGCTGTCCACCTCCTAACACCCACCTTCTCACCCAGTAACATAGGAGAAAATGCTGTAACAATAAGGGGAGCTATAAAAGCAAGAGTTAAAGCTTTTGCTAAAGAGATAACTGATATGGCATAAAAGAAGCTAATATTTGCACAAAGCAAAATAAGACCTCTAATTAACTGCAACTTTGGTTTGTCTGTCCAAACAAGCTGCTTTCTGTAGAAGAAGAACATCACAGGAAGAGTAAATACTACAGTAAAAAAATATCTAGCCCATGTGATTTGTAAAACAGGCATATCTGCACTTAAATATTTAGCAAAACCATCCATGATTGGAAGCATTACCCAAGCGAGCAGATTAAATGAGATGGCTTTCATAAGCCAATAGATACAGTTTAATTAAAGTATTTTAAAGCAAAGAATACGACCACAGGAACTGTGATAAAAGACATAACAGTAGAGACAACAATCATACTAGCAATACTATCAACAATTTTTTTAGGTGAGTAAATAGATCCCACAAGGTAAGTTAAAACTGCGCTGGGCATTGAGCATTGAATTAATAAAGCGCCAGCTGCAAAACCTTCGAGATTAAAATATTTAATTAATAGAAGCCCTACAATTGGTCCTAAGATTACCCTTCCAATTGAGGAAATTAGTGCTTTTTTAAAAGAAAAAACTTTCAATCGAGTTAAAGCAATACCTAATGACATCAAAATCAGGAAGATTGTAGCGTACATTAAAAGAAAAGTTGTATTTTCAATAAATACTGGAAGTTCAATTTTAAAATAAAGGAAAATAACTGAAATGATTACTGCATAAAAAGGTGGGTTTTTAAGAATAACATTAATATTAAATTTTCTATCTGCAAGAAAAATACCTAGTGTAAAATGACATACGATTATTAAAGCTGAAATAGCTGCAGCAACTCCTAGTCCTTGAGAACCATAAGCAAACAAACATATGGGCAAACCCATATTACCAGTATTTGGCATTATAAATGGAGGAAGCTCACGAATAATATCCTTAGTTTTTAAGAAAAATAAAAAAACAATTCCTATGATAGTAAAAGCTATTATTGCAATTAAATAATACACAAAATAGTTTTTAAATATGTCAAAAGAAATTCCAGTTGATGTTAGTGCATAAATAATCATTGCCGGTGTTCCAATATTTGCAGCAAAATCAGTTATGAATGTAGTATCTATTTTAGGGTTATTTTTTCCTAAGTAATAACCAATACCAACAACAAAAAAAACAGGGAATAAGACCTCAAATAACTTTAGATAGATTTCCATTAATCGTGAATTCTAATCAACGTGGGATATTTAAGAATATTTTTATCTTTTTTGAATATAGATAGACAATTCTTAAAATTAAGTTCACTAGTTTTATGGGTAATAATGACAATAGTAGCTTTGTTATTTTTTTTATCAGGTGTTTGAATTAATCTTTTTACAGAAATTTTGTACTTAGCTAATCTATTAGTGATAGTTGATAAAACACCAGGCTTGTCTTTAACTTCAAATCTCAAATATAAAGAATTTACATAATTATCAACATTGTAACATTTAATTGATTTGCGTTTATTACCAGGAATACCAAAAGGTTTTTTAACATTCCCGT
>Ga0209383_1000957_pt1 | contig 18969 bp, 19 predicted proteins | sample CoawatmetaG02DNA_FD_187510 | JGI IMG/M metagenome (GOLD analysis project Ga0209383, IMG submission 187510) | Marine microbial communities from the West Antarctic Peninsula - Coastal water metaG029-DNA (SPAdes) (version 2) | ecosystem: Environmental > Aquatic > Marine > Coastal ... | reverse complement strand
TTTTTTTTTTTTTTTTGACTTAAAGTTTCACCAATACAAAAAATAACTTTTAATTTTGTCTTTATTGCACTTTTAATTTTTAGATTAATTAATTTATCATTTTCACCGTTTTCTCTATTTTCTGAATGCCCAATAATTACAAAGTCTGCTCCTGTATTTTTTAACATCTGGCAATTAACAGATCCTGTGTATGCACCATAATTTTCACTTTCATGACAATTCTGACCACCAATACCGATTTGGCAATTTTTAAATTTTTTTGAAAAAGAACTAATTAAAGTGTTTGGGGGACAATAAATCAATCGGCCTCTGTTAATTTCTTTGGATTTTGAAAATTTGATAACTTTATTCAATGTATTTAGAGAAGATAAATTCCCATACATTTTCCAATTGGCTACAAAATACATATATTTATTTGTCATAATGAAAAATTTAATCTATAGCTTTGTATTTTACAGTTCAATAAATTAATATAGCAATGATAAATCCTTTAAAAAGTTTTACAAAAAAAAAGATTGGTGGATTATTACTAATTTTAGTTATTATTATAGCTTTTGGCTTTGGAGGCTTTGGGGGTGGCTTTAGTAATAACAATCAAAATAATATAGCAAAAATAAATAATACAAATATTTCGACTCAAGACTTCATGGATTATTTAAATGAATCGGGATTGAGCCAACAAATAATAAAAGACAATATTGATAAAAATATTATTGAAGAACTATTGTCAACATTGGTATCCACGACTCTACTAGATCTTGAAATTCAAGAATTAAATCTCTTAATGACAAGTGATACTCTAATAGAGAGAATTAAAAATAATAAAAACTTTCAAGATGAGGGTGGTGTATTCAAAAGAACACTATATGAAAAATTTTTATTAACTAACAACTCTTCAGCACCTATGTTTGAAATACGCTTAAAAAATAATGAACTTCAAAAACAACTATTTACTTACATAAGTGGTGGTACAAAAACTCCTGAGTTTATGATCAATAAGTTTAATAAAGAAAATAATAAAAAATTAGATGTTGATTATATAAATCTATCTACATTTTATAAAAAAACTGAAACATTTACAGATGATGAGATAAAAAAATTTATAGATGATAATGCAGATAAATTAAAACAAGAATATATTAATTTTTCTTATGTCAACATTAGTCCAAAAAATTTAATTGGTGTAGAAGATTTTAATCAGGCTTTTTTTGATAAAATTGATGATATTGAAAACCAAATATCAAAAAATAAAGATTTTAAAACAATTATCACAGAGCTAAACTTGTCAGCAACTTCAGTAACTAATTACATAGATTTTGATAATAAAAAAACAATAAATAATATTATTTACAACGCAAGAAGTGATAAAACTGAAATTCTAGAAGATGATGGGTCTTATATTTTTTATAATATAGAAAGTTTAAATAGAAAACTACCTAGCTTTAACGATAATAGATTTATAAAAAAAATAAGAAATCTTTTATTTCTAAAAAAAAAATATGAATTTAATAAAATAATTTTAGATAAAATAGATAAAAAAGATTTCAGTCAAGCATCTTTTGATAAGCTTGGTAAAGGTAAAATTAAACAAATTAAACTAAACTCAATTAAAGATAATAAAAAATTTGAGAATAATTCAGTTGAAATTTTGTATTCTCTCCCAATAAATTCATTTGCCATGATTGCAGATTCGCAAAATAATGTATTTATTGCAAAAATTGTAAGTTATGAAGTGGAAGAAATAAAAAAAAACTCAGCTAATTTTAAAAAAATAAGCATCGAAGAAGGTGCGCAAAGCAAAAATTCTATTTTAAAATCATATGATTTATTTCTAAACAATAGATATCAAGTTATAGTAAATCAAAAAACTCTTAAGAGAGTTAAAAATTATTTTAAATAATGCTAAATCGAAACTTTAATGATTTTAAGTTTCAGCATAAAAGAAAAAAAAATCAAATCTTATATACTTCAAGAAATACACATAATGATCTAGAGGTTTTAAATTTGATTAATAATTTTCTTAGTGAAAAAAATAGCTTTATTTTTGAATCTGTTGAGAAAGGAAAAATAAGGGGTAGATATACTATATTTGGTAAGAACCCAGATAAGATATGGGAATTTAATAATAAAAATTCTTATTTAATAACAAATAAAAACAAAAAAAAAATTAAAGGAAAACCTGACAAAATTATTGAAAAAATAATAGAAGATTTCAAGTTTAAAACACCAGCTGGTCTTCCACCTATTTGCTCCTTAATATCTGGATATTTTTCTTACGATTCAATTCGATATGTCGAAAAAATTCCAAACAATTGTAAGGATGATTTAAAACTCCCTGACGTTAGACTGTTAAGACCCAAAACATTGATTATCCATGACAATTTAAAAAAGAAAATTTTTTATATTATAAATACATTCAGTGATGAAAAGATTTTAAATTACAAAGTAAAATATTTAGAAATTGAGGCTGAAATAAATGATTTGTTGATTCAGGCCTCTTTAGAAAAAAATAATTCTTATAAAAATAGCAAAATTAATATTAAAGTTAAGTCAAATACAACTAAAGGTAAATTTTTAAAAATGGTACATAAGGCCAAAAAATACATTAAAATTGGTGATATTTTTCAAGTTGTTTTAAGTCAAAGATTTGAAACTAAACTAACTAAAACGCCCCTGGAAATTTATAAAAAATTAAGAGTTACCAACCCTTCCCCATTTATGTACTTCTTTAACTTTGAAGATTTTCAAATAATTGGTGCCAGCCCAGAAATTTTGGTAAGACTTAGAGATAACAAAATAACTGTTAGACCTATAGCGGGAACAAGACCCAGAGGTATAAACTCTAAACAGGATAATTTTTTTGCAAAGGATTTATTACAAGATAAGAAAGAACTTTCCGAACATTTAATGTTACTTGATTTAGGTAGAAATGATGCTGGCAAAGTATCAAAAATTGGAACTGTTGAAGTTACAGATAGCTTTATGATTGAGAAATATTCCCACGTAATGCATATAGTTTCTAATGTGATGGGAGTGTATAATAAAAAATATTCAAAATTTAAATCATTACTTGCTGGCTTTCCAGCCGGGACTGTTTCAGGAGCACCTAAGATTCGAGCTATGGAAATTATCGATGAACTAGAAACAACGAGAAGAAAAGTTTATGCGGGAGGTATAGGGTATTTCTCAGCTAATGGTGAATTTGATACTTGTATAGCCTTGAGAACAGCTGTTGCAAAAAATAAAAAGTTTTATGTACAAGCGGGTGCAGGTATTGTTGCTGATAGCAATCCAATTAAAGAATATGAAGAAACTGTTAATAAAGCAAAAGCTTTACTGAGTGCTCTCAAATAATGAAAATTATATTAATTGATAATTATGATAGTTTTACATTTAATTTGTACCACTACCTGTCATCTCTAAAAGTTAAAGTTGACGTTGTTAGGAATGATAAAATTACTGATGTACAAATTATTAGAGAAAAATATGATAAAATTGTCATATCACCAGGTCCAGGGAATCCAAATCAATCAGGTAACTGTATTAAGATAACTAAAGCTCTTTATAAAAAAATTCCAATACTTGGTGTATGTTTAGGTCATCAAATTATTGGACAAGTGTTTGGTTCAAAAATTATTCAAGCTAAAAATTTAATGCATGGAAAAACTAGTATAATCGAATCAAATAAAACTGGGATTTTAAAAAACCTACCTTCAAAATTTGTTGCCACAAGATATCACAGCTTAATTATTGATAAAAAAACACTTTCAAATGAATTAGAGATTACAGCTCAAACTAAAGATGGACTTATAATGGGTATAAAGCATAGAAAGCATGATGTACATGGTGTTCAATTTCATCCTGAAAGTATAAAGACTATTATTGGTATTAAAATATTAAAAAATTTTATTAACTACAAAAACTAATGCAGAAATTTCTACAAAAATTAAAAAATAAACAAGATTTATCCTTTGATGAAAGTAAAGTTGCTTTTGAAATACTAATGCAGGGCAAAGCCTCTGATAATGAAATATTTGATTTTTTAACTCTACTTTCAGCTAAGGGTGAGGTTTCAGATGAGATAGCTGGTGGTGTTTACGTTTTAAGAGAAAGATCTAAAAGAGTTAATACAAAAGACTGTGTTGATACATGTGGAACTGGTGGCGATGGAATGAATACACTAAATATATCAACAGCTTCGGCCCTATTGTTATCTAGTATGGGAATTAAGGTTGCAAAACATGGGAATAAAGCGGTTTCGTCTAAATGTGGGTCTGGTGATGTTTTGGAAGCTTTAAATATTAAGATTGATTTAGAGCCCGAGGGTGTAGAAGAGCAAATAAATAAAAATAACTTTGGCTTCATGTATGCCCCTAACTATCACAGTGCAATGAAGTATGTTGCACCTACGAGGAAAAAAATTGGCAAAAGAACAATATTTAATATGATTGGCCCCCTATGCAGCCCCGCCCTTGTGGAGAGACAGGTTGTTGGAGTTAGTGATAAAAGGTTGCTCAAAATTTTTGCAATAGCCTTAAGAAACTTAAATGTAAAATTTGCTTGGATTGTGAATAGTAAAGATGGTTTAGATGAGATATCACCATATGCAAAAACAAATGTTGTTCAATTAAAATATGGTAAAATTTCAGAAATTACTATTGATCCTAAAGAATTAAATGTAGGTGCAAATAAATTTGAGGATTTGTTGGGAGATGATGCTAAGTTTAATGCAAGTAAAATGATTGATATATTTAAGGGTGAGGATAACGACTTTTCTAAAGCTGTTTGTTTGAATGCTGCTGCCGGACTAATTGTTGTAGAAAAATATTCTTCATTTAATAATGCCTATGAGGATGCTAGAAAACATATCCTATCAGGAAAAACATATAGAAATTTAAAAAGTTTACAAAATGTCTGAAAACACTTTAGATAAAATAATTAAAAAAAAAATTGAAAAAGTTGATTTATTAAAAAAATCTACTTCATTAAAACTATTAATTGAAAAAATTGATGAAAATAAATCATTTATTGATTTTAAAGAAAAGATTCAAAACAATATCAAATATAAGAAAATTTCGATAATTGCTGAAATTAAAAAAGCAAGCCCTTCTGCTGGCATCATAATAAAGGAGTACAATCCTATTGAAATTGCAGAAATTTATTACAAAAATAAAACAACATGTTTGTCAATTCTGACTGAGGAAGATTTCTTTCTAGGAAATTTAATACATGTTAGTAAAGTAAAAGAAAAAATAAATCTTCCTATTCTCTGTAAAGATTTTTTTATAGATAAATTTCAAGTACCTGTTGCAAAGAGTTATGGAGCAGATGCTATATTGATTATACTAGCTGGTGTTTCTGATGATCTTGCTTTTGAGTTGTATGAAGAGGCTTTAAAATTTAATATGTCAATAATAGTTGAGGTACATACGGTTGAAGAAGCGAAAAGAGCACTTAATTTTAAAGAAGCCTTAATAGGTATTAACAATCGAAATCTTAAAACATTAAAGACAAATATAAATACAACTTATGATATTCATGATATTTTAGTTAATCACTCTGGACCATTAATTTCTGAAAGTGGAATTAAAACAAAAGAAGAACTTTTGGAAATATCTAAAAATACAAATATTAAAACTTTTTTAATTGGTGAATCACTTTTGAAAAACTTAGATAATAATTCAATTTTTTCAGTACTTTAGCCAAATAAAGCCTAATTTTAAATACTTTTTAGCTATTGTTAAAATAGAAGAACACTTGTAGAACAGATTTTGTACTTTATTTGTTCTTATGTTAACTAAAAAACAAAAAAACTTGCTTTTATTTATCAACAAGAAGTTGAGAGCCTCTGGTGTATCTCCTTCCTACGAGGAAATGAAAGATTCACTAAATTTAAAGTCTAAATCTGGAATTCATAGACTAATAAGCGCTTTAGAAGAAAGAGGATTTATTAGAAGACTTCCTCATAAAGCAAGGGCTTTAGAGGTAATAAAGCTTCCAGAAACAGCTTCTGCTAACGATATTTATAATACTTTTTCACCAAGCATTATTAGGGGTGGCTTAGACACAGAAAAAAATAATATAAATGAAATGGAAATACCTGTTTTAGGCAGCATTGCTGCAGGGACTCCTGTTGAGGCAATACAGAATGAAGTTTCCAGGATCCCACTTCCAAATAACCTTGAAAAAAATGGTCAATATTTTGGACTTAAAGTTCAGGGTGATTCAATGATTGAGGCTGGTATCAATGAAGGTGATACAGTTATTATCAGAAGATCTGATACAGCTGACAATGGTAAAATTGTTGTGGCTTTAATAGATGAACACGAAGCCATGTTAAAAAGAATTAGAAGAAAAGGCAAAACAGTTGCACTCGAAAGTGCTAATAGAAACTATGAAACTAAAATATTTGGCCCTGATAGAGTAAAGGTCCAAGGTGTTCTTGTATCTTTGTATAGAAATTTTTAAGAAAATAGTCTAATAATCACACATGTCCAATGTTGCAACAAGATTTGCTCCCTCACCTACTGGAGCCCTTCATATTGGTGGTGTAAGAACTGCTTTATTCTGCTGGTTATATTCAAAAAATAAAAAGGGGACTTTTCATTTAAGAATTGAAGATACAGATAGAGAAAGATCTAAAGATGAGCATAAAATTCAAATTATAAATTCATTAAAATGGATCGGTATAGAGCATGATGGTGAGTTATATATTCAATCAACAAAAATTAATGATCACATAGATGTTGCAAATGAACTCCTTAAAAATGGTCATGCTTATAAATGTTACTGCACTACTGAGGAAATAGAAGATCAAAAAAAAAGAGCCAGACAAAAAAAACTTCCTTATACTTACAGTAGAAAATGTAGAGAATTGAGTGTATGTGATTATCCAAAAGATATTCAACCAGTTGTAAGATTTAAAAGTAAAATTGAAGGCTCTTCAATACTAAAGGACTTAGTGCAAGGAGATGTAGAGATAGACAATATTACTATAGAGGATTTTATTATTTTGAGGAATGATGGAACTCCAACATATAATTTATCAGCTACTGTTGATGACCATCAAATGAACATGACACATATTATAAGAGGTGATGATCATAAGATTAATACCTTTAAACAAATCCAGATATACCTGTCAATGGAATGGGACTTGCCAAGTTTTGCACATATTCCATTAATTCATACTTTAGAGGGTAAAAAACTATCTAAAAGAGACAATGCATCTACTCTTGATGACTATTCTAAAATAGGAATAATGCCAGATGCTTTAAGGAACTATCTATTAAGGCTCGGTTGGTCATATAAGGATAAGGAGATATTTACTTTAGATGAGAGTATTGAACACTTTAATCTTGAAGGTATAGGTAAATCACCTTCAAAACTAGATATGAGCCGCATATTATCAATGAATGAGTATTACATAAAAAGTATCAGCGACGATGAGCTATACAATCACCTTGTAAAATACTCAGCTCTTTACAAGGAAAAAATTTCAAACGACAAGGAGAAAAAAATTAGACATTCTTTAACGTTTCTAAAAAATAAAGCCAAGACTTTGGAAGATATTTATAACAATACCAAATATATAATATTTGATGAAGTTAATTTTCGACAAGAAGATTTAAAGCTTATTGATGGTATGGCAAAAAAGATAATATTAGACTTTGCTAATAGAATTAAAGAATTAAAAGACCTAAACAAAGAAATTTTAGAACCTATAATTAATAATTTAATTAAAGAATATGAAACAAATTTTAAAGGTATTGGTCAGCCATTAAGAATAGCTTTAACTGGCTCCAAATTTGGTCCAGGGATTTATGATATAATTATATCTTTAGGTAAAGAAGAAGTTAATAAAAGGCTAGGAAATAAGATATTTAGCTAAAATTGAAGAGGCTTCACCAGAAGAGGATGACTTTGATCTTATTTCTTCTAAAGTTATTTGACAATCTTTAATTTGTTTTTCCATTAAGTCTGGATTATTTAAAAAATAAACTACAGAATTATAAATTTCTTTAGCGTTGCATTCGCTTTGAATTAATTCTGGAATTATCTCTTTATTATTTATAATATTAATAATATTGGCGTATTTGATTTTCACCAAAAGCTTAATAATCATATAATTGAGAAAATTCATCTTATATATTATTATGGATGGAACTTTCGCATTGCAGATTTCTAAAGAAACAGTACCCGATTTTGAAACAGCAAAAATTGAGTTTGATAATATTTGAGATTTTATACTTTCGTCAGAAATCACCTCGGTATTATCTGGATTTGAAATTTTTAACTGTTCATTAATTAGGTTCTTATTTTCTTCAGTTGCATGAAAAACAAAAAAATAATTTTTAAATCTTTTATTCATCATCTTGATAAAATCTATTAAGATAGGAAGTAACAAATCAGTTTCTGTCAATCTGCTACCAGCAAACAAAGAGATAATTTTTTTATTTTTTGTTATTATGTATGATAAATCAATTTTATTTTTTAAATTATTTTCAAGTAAAGGGTGACCAACAAATGTATTAGGAATATTTTCTTTTTCAAAATATTTCTTTTCGAAGTTAAAGAGTAAAAGTATATGGTCTAAAAAATTTTTAAATTTTTTTACCCTATTCTCTCTCCATACCCATACTTGTGGAGCTACATAATGTATTGTTTTGATGTTATTGTTAATTTTTTTGACCTTTTTAGCAACTCTAAGGCTAAAATCAGGGCTATCAACACTAAATAAGATATCTGGATTAAATTTGATAATTTCATCAACTGTTTGATTAATTTTATTTCTTATTTTAAAAATATTTAATATTACATTTGTAAAACCTATATAGGTAATATCTTTAAGTTCAAAAATTGATTTGATTCCTAATGAGTTAAGGTGTGTTCCCCCCACACAAGAGTATACTATATCTGGATTATTAGTTTTAAGTTTTGAAATAACAGTTGAAGCTAATTTATCTCCAGAAGGTTCACCTGTTAATATAAAAATTTTTTTCATTTAACTGTTATAAACATCTTATATTTATTAGCATAGTTAATGCTCTTAGTTTCATCCATAAAAATATTTTTTTTAGACTTTAATACAACTCCTTTGATTCCAGCTCTTTTGCAATCTCTTAAGGTATCCAGACCAATAGTGGGTAGATCTATTCTTAAATCTTGTTTTTTTTTGGGAAATTTAATTAGTATGGCATTAAATTTATTAGATTTTTTTATTAATTGAAGCATTTTTTTTGTACCTTTGAGTGTTTCTCTAGCTATAATTTTAGAATTTCTAATTACCAAGCCTTGTACATGGTTATAAGAATTTATATTTCCTAACAATTTAATACCATTTTTAATAAAGTGATTATCATCCTTACTTGGTTTGAGTTTTGTATAATTACCTTTTGTTAGGGTAAGCTCAGGGTTATATTTAATCGAGCTAACAACTTTTATTTTTTCTTTTGCTAATATCTTTATTATAACTTTTAAAATTGCTGCATCACCTAATTTTGATGCCTTTAGGATTCTGGGTATATAATATAATCCTTTAAAATCTAATTTAAGTTTTGAAAAATTTGGCTTATTAATTTTTCCTGCAAAAAGAACATTTTTACATTCCTTTTTTTTAATTAAATTTACAATTTTTCCAAATTGACCAATTGAAATTAAATATGAATTATTATCCTTCTTAAAATTTCTATTTTTGGATAGGTCGATAATAAAATATGGCTTATTTAAATTCTTAATTTTTTTGAGTATTTTTTTTGGAAAATCATTATCACCAAAAATTAATCCTATCATTTTATTTGGAAAATGGTGTGCAAATTGGACGTTTCTTATCTTTGTTTATAAATTCTATCACATCTTTAACTAATGGATTATCTTTAAAAGCCCCATTCAAGCTCTTTAGATTATCAGTTAATTTATCTGTCTTAAATATCTCTTTATAAGCTTTAGATAGTGAAAGAATTTTTTCATTAGGTATATCTTTTCTTCTTAGACCTATTAAATTTAAACCATGAAGAAAATTTCTATTGCCAATTGAAAGACCATAAGGTATTACATCATTTAAAACACCTGTCATGCCACCTATCATTGCCATTTTACCAATTCTAGTGAATTGCTGAACGGCTGAGTTTCCGCCAATAATTACACCATCTCCTATATTTACATGACCGCCTAATGGTACATTATTAGCAATTATGACATTACTTCCAACTATACAATCATGAGCTATATGTGAGGAGATCATCAGTAAACAACTATTACCAACAGCAGTAAGTCCACCACCATCAAGTGTTCCAGGATTTATTGTTACATATTCTCTAATAATATTTTTATCACCAATTCTAAGTTGTGTTTTTTCACTATTGTATTTTAAGTCTTGAGGCTCATTACCTATTGAAGCAAATGGAAAAATCTTATTATTTTTACCTATTATAGTGTTTCCAGAAATATTTACATGTGAATGAATGATTGTATTATCTCCAATTTCAACATTTGGTCCTATTACACAAAATGGACCAATTTTTACATTGGCTGATATTTTTGCATTATCATCAATTATAGAGGATTTATGAATCATTTATTATTCTTAATAAATTTTTTTAAGTTTGTTGCGGGGTAACCCATTACTTTCGAATTATCTTTAATATCTTTAATTACTCCACTACCACCTGCAATTTGAACATTATTTCCAATTTTTAAATGTCCAGAAATGCCAGCTTGACCACCTATCATTACATGATTACCCAATGTTGAGCTGCCAGCAAAGCCAACTTGTCCAGCTATTATACAGTTATCACCTATCTTATTATTATGAGCAATATGAACTTGATTATCTAAGTATGTATTTTTTCCAATGGAAGTATTTGATAATGACCCACGATCAATAGTAGATCCACAACCAATCTCACAATTATCCTCTATAATAACAATTCCAATATGAGGATATCTAAAATTTTTTTCTTTGTTAGGAAAAAAACCAAACCCTTTTTTTCCAATAACACAACTGTCCAAGACATGGACATTATCTTTTATTATTGTATTTCTAATAATAACATTAGACCCTATTGAGCAATTATTACCAATAACGACATTGCTTTCAATTATTGAATTATGGCCAATTAAACATTCATTTCCAATAGATATGTTTTTTCCAACTAATACATTTTGTCCATATTTAACTATGTTTTTAAAAGAAGTTTTTTCAATACTTTCTACGGAGTTATCAAAATCATCTGTTGTGGAGTTAGGGTAAAAAACTTTTGTAATTTTTGCAGTAGCAATTAATACGTTTTCAACAACTATAGTATTGCAGCTTTTAGGTAAAATGGACGATAAATTTTTTGTAGTAATACAAAATGAAGCCTTTGTTTTAGATGCAAAATTCTCATATTTTTTAGAATGAAAAAAAGTGATGTCGTTTCTTTCTGCGTTAAATAAATCTTTAATACTATAAATAGAGGTTTTTTTAAATAACCCTTTATTCTCTATTTTTGCTTTATCTAACAAGCTTTCAATAAGAAAAGGACCAGTATTTATAAAAAAAGGATTAATCATCGATAAAGTTTTTTATCAAAATTATCAATATTTGCTTATCAAGAATTATTACTAATTATTTTCTATCCACTATGGTTGCAGACCATAAAGCATCAGCCATTTTTTTACCATCGACAAAAGCCTCACCTTTATACTTCCATACTCTACCATGAGATCTTATTGCTTGAATATTAAGCTCTAGTTTGCAGTCAGGTATCACGGGATTTCTAAATCTAGCTTTTTCAATTCCCATCAAAAAAACAAGTTTATTTTCATAGGTTTCCTTATCAATACCATGAGCAGTTAAGGCAGCAGCAGCTTGCCCAAAAGCTTCGACAATTAAAACACCAGGCATTACAGGATTTCCAGGGAAATGACCTTGCACAAAAAAACTTTCTTTTTTAACATGAACAATGGCGGTTGCTGAAAAAAGTTTTTTAATATTAATAAGCTCAGCTATTAACAACATTGGCTCTCTATGGGGCAAAAGATTAATAATTTCAGTTTTATTTAAAGAATCTTTCATTATTTATTTTCTATATTGACTATCTTTTTATTAACTTTTTTCATAATTATACTAGTAATGTCAAACTTACTATTTCCTATCAATATATCTTTTTTTTGTAAAATTATTGATATTGAATTTTCTGTCGAATAATCCTTAAGAATTGGTGCAATTTGACTAAGAAAATTATTAGTTTGTTTAATTTTAAAATTTTTCAAATTTTCGACTTTATTGAACTTATCTTTTTTATATAAATTAATTTTTGCTCTAAAATCATTAATTAGTTTATTGTATTGACTTTTCTCCATAATATTTTTTTTTGTTCGAATATTATCTTCTTCAATTTTAAGATCTGTTTCAATTTGAGTAAATTCTTTAAGAATATTATCTTGCATTTTGTTAGTTTTTTTTAAAAATTTTTTACCCGCTATTGAACTGTTAATAATTTCATCTAAATTTATAAATACAATTTTGTTTTCACTATATGAAAAGTTGAAGTATGAGAAAAAAATTAATATAAAAATAACTAAATTAACCCTCATTAAAATGATGTACCTAAATTAAATCTGAATGACTGTGTAACATCAGATGATTGCTTAACAATCGGTTGAGACAATGAAAAATTTAAAGGACCAATTGGTGTAAATAAATCTAATGAAATACCAGCTGAACTTCTAATAGAATCAGATTTATCAGCAGTCGAATCATAATCAACACCCCAAACACTTGCTACATCAAAAAATGTTGAAATATCAGTATTTTCAAAGGCTTGCAAGAAAGGTAGTGTTGTGGAGAAATTTAATGAAGCAGCATTATTTCCACCAACATGATCACCACCATCTTTAGGGCCAATTTTACCATATTCAAAACCTCTTAATCTTCTTTCTGGTAAATATAATCTCTCAGAAACTTTAATTTCATCTTCAGCTAAAGCAGTAGCAGTTTTTGCAAAAAGATTAACTTTAAATAATAAGTCGTCAAAATACTCTATATAATTCATAAATTCATATCCATTTATCAAGGTATATTTGTCAGAATAAAGTGGAATATCTTGACTAAATTTATTTCGATATCCATCTGTGGGTCTGTATTTCTGATTAGTTTTGTCTTGGTCAAAACTATATCCAAACCTAGTTTCAAAATAATCACCTTCTTGTTTTTTTAAATTAGCTGAAGCTGTAGATGAGGTAGTAAGACTTTCATAATAAGTGCTGAGATAAGGATTAAACCAAATATCATCAAATTGTTCGTAGGAAGTTCCAATACCTACGCTTGTTTTATTATTTTTATAACCAAAATTTGTTAAACGATCAGTTTCGGTTGTATCTATGTTAAAGATTAAGTCTTTTTCAGAATTTCTATAATTAGGATTAATTATATTAAAAGCACCTTTGATACTTTCCTGACTTACGAAAATATTTGTATTAAGCTTAATTCCTTTTCCTAAAAAGTTATTTTCTTTAACACCAAAAGTTGACGATGCACCAGAAGATCCAATGCCAGCACCAAGTGAAATTTCTCCTGTTGCTTTTTCTTCTACATTTATAGAAATTATTTTAGACTCATTTGAGCTACCATCCTGAACATCTACATCAACTTTTTTAAAGAATTTAGTTCCTTTGATATTGTTAACTGATTTATTAAATAGTATTTGATTTAAAGGATCTCCCTCATCAACAATTAATTGGTCTCTAATTACACTTTCTCTTGTAATATTATTTCCAAAAATATTTATTTTTTCAATATAAATATTGGGACTTTCAGCAAATTGAATTACAAAATTTAATTTATTTTCATCAACAACTGACTCATCAATTGTAGCCTGAACAAATTCAAATTGTTCATTGAGGGCAATTTCATCTATATTATCTAATATCTTTTCAATAATTTTATACGAATAAACTTTACCATTTAAATTAGTCAATTGATTATTGATTTTATCAAAAAATTTAGGATCAAAATTATCAGGCAAAACAATAGAAAGTTCATTAAAGTAAAATTTATTTCCAGAATCAATATTAAAAGTTAACTCAAATGAGCCATCATCCAAAAAACTTGTCGTTAATGCGTTTACTTCAGCTAAATAAAAACCTTTATTCTTATAAAAATTTTTTAACAGTCTCTCATCTAATTTTATTCGCTGTGCATTTAAAAGTTTTTTGTTAGAGATGAATTTCCAAAACTTATCTTCCTCTGAGACAATTATGTTTCTTAAATTTTTACTTTTGAACTTTTTATCTCCTATAAAATTTATTTTTTTAATTTTAGATTTTTTTCCTAAATCAATATCGTAAATTAAATTTATAGTATTGTTGTTATTATTTTTGAATGAAGTTTTAACGCTAGTAAAATAAAACCCATTTTCATTAAGAATATATTTAATAGTTTTTGAATCTTGTTCAGCAAAGAATTTATTATACGGGCTTTTATCTTTTAAAGTTAATTTTTCATATAAAATTTTTTTGATATTTTTTTTTTTAATTCCATTAATTATCACTGATTGTATTAAGGGGTTTTCTTTTATAGAAATATTAAGGATATTGTTGTTAAGGTCTAAACTTACTAATTCAAAAAAATTAGTTTCATAAAGTTTCTTAATTATTTGATTTAAATCAACAGCTGTTAAATTTTCACCAAGTTTAATTTCACCAAAAACTGCAATGGATTCCTCAGATATTCTTTCATTTCCTGTAACATTTAATGAATTAACGATTTCTGATAATGCAATTTTATTAAAAAATAAAAAAAAGAAGACAAATATATAAATAAATTTATTCATTATCGGTATAGTACACTTAAGTTTTGTGTTTTCAATCTTACATAAGCATCTAAATCTAGAATATCCTTTATATTATTTGGTCTTTTATGTTTAAATTTATTAAATTCTTTTAAGTTAGTCACCTTATTAATAAGTCTATAAATGTCTAGAAAGGCAATTTTTTTTTTCAAAAAAAGATTGACCAACTCATCATTACAACTAACAAGAACCGTTTCAAATAATGAATTATTTTTCGGGATAGATTTAAGTAAATTTACAGAAGGAAACCTTGTAGTGTCCACATTCTGAAAATCTAAATTATTTAGATCTTTAATGTTTAATTTTTTTGTTTTTAAATAATAATCATTATTTTGATAAATTGTATTAAAAATTGGAATCTTCATGTCAGTATCGTGGATTAATATTTTGGACAAACCATTATTAAATTTTATAATTGCATGTACATAAGACTTTGAGTGAATCAAAATTTTAAATTTTTTCATATCTATATTGAAAATTCTTTGAGCCTCAATTACTTCAAAAACTTTATTCATCATCGTAGCAGAATCAACTGAAATTTTTTTTCCCATGGACCAATTTGGATGTTTTAAAGTTTCTTTTAAACTTATATTTTTGAATTTATTAATAGGTAAATTAAGGAAGGGTCCTCCTGAGGCGGTAATGATTACTTGTTCTATAAAATTGTCTTTTTTATTATTGAGTAGCTCATAAATTGAGAAATGTTCTGAGTCTACTGGTATGAACTTTGTATTAAATTTTTTTAAATTTTTATTTATAAGATACCACGCACAAATCAATGATTCCTTATTTGCTATTGCAATAGTTTTACTTATTTTAATTGAATCTATTGTTGATTGTAAACCAGACAAACCAGAAATAGAACAAATTGTATAATCAGCTTTCTTTTTTATAATTTTTTGGATTAAATTCAAATTATTAAAAATTTTTATTTTGGTTTTTATTAATTTCTTTTTAACTCTTAAAAAAGTGACTTTATCTTGTACGATTAAATTTTTAGGATTTAATAATTTCGCTTGTTTAATGATTTCATAATAGTTGTTGTTACATGTTAGTAATAAAACATTAAAATGATCTTTATTTTTTTTAATAATACTAACGGTAGATTTTCCAATTGAGCCTGTTGAACCTAAAATTATAATTGATTTTTTCATATATTAATAAATACAAACAAAAGTAATCCCATAGGTATTGCAAAAATGATACCATCTATTCTGTCTAAAAAACCACCATGGCCAGGGAGTATATCGCTAGTATCTTTTACATTAGCTTTGCGCTTTAAAAGTGAGATAAATAAATCACCAAATTGAGAAGTCAGTGAAATTATAATAGTAATAATTGATAATTGTAATAATTGAAAATTATTAAAATAATTTAAAAATAATACCATTAGAATTAATGAAAAAATAAATGATCCAATTGATCCAGAAATCGTCTTTTTAGGGCTAATTTTTGTCAATTTTTTACCTTTAAATGTTTTTCCCACAATTAATCCACCTATGTCAGATGCTATAGAAACAAGAATTGAATAAATTACAAATATTCTAAATTCAGGATATTTTGATTCAATAGCCAAAATAGAATAAACCAGTAATGACAAATAAATTAATGAAATACTTTTAAAAGTAAATCTTATAATTTTATTACTAATATTTTCAACTGTAAAAATTTTAGAAATTAATGCAAAAAATTCAACCCAAGTAATCATTGCAATAATTATTAACCCCACCACTAATACAAATGAGTAAAAGTACATCAGTAATAAGAGAGAAATTAAAAATATCGATGTAAAAATTCTTTTTTTAATCTCTGAGTTCATTAAATTGCACCAAAATTTCTTTTTAATTTCTTAAAATTTTTAATAATTTTTTTATAATCTGTTGAAGTGAAATCTGGCCAAAGTTTTTTTTCAAAAAAAATTTCTGTATAAGCAAGTTGCCATAGAAGGAAATTGCTTAATCTCTTTGTATTGCCTGTTCTAATTAATAAATCAGGATTCGGTATTTTTTTTGTATAAAGGTTATCTTCAATATTTTTTTCAGATATCTTGATTTTTTTCTTATTCATTAACTTAATTGTATTTACAATTTCATTTTTTGACCCATAATTTAGGGCTAGGTTAATTTGTAATTTTTTATTATTTACAGTTCTGTTTTCTGTCTCAATTAAAGTTTTTTTTAGTTTGATTGAAAATAATGATTTGTCTCCAATAACTTTTAATTTAATTTCATTTTTAATTAGATTGTTGATTTCTTTAATAAGAAATTTTTCAAGTAAATTGAATAAAAAATATTTTTCTTTCTCAGGCCTCTTCCAATTCTCAGTCGAAAAGGTGTAAAGTGTCAAATATTTTATTTTAGATCTGAGGCTTTCTTTAATTATTTTTTCAACCGTATTAACACCTTCTCTATGACCTAAGTTTCTTGAATTTTTATGTTTGAGGCCCCATCTTCCATTTCCATCCATAATGATGGCAACATGTTTAACTGGGTTCATATGGTCATTATTTCTTTTTCTTTAACTTCCACTTTTTGATCTATAGTTTTAATATGCTCATCTGTGAATGTTTGAATTATTTTTTCATTTTTTTTTTCTTCATCTTCACTAATATCTTTATCTTTAACTAAATTTTTTAAATCATCATTAGCTTCTCTTCTAATATTTCTAATTGAAATTTTACATTTTTCACCCATAGCTTTAATTAATTTTTTAATCTCCATTCTTCTTTCTTCATTTAAATCTGGAACAGGTAATCTAATTAATTGACCATCTATTTGTGGATTTAAACCTAGCTCAGATTTTTTAATAGCTGAATCAACTGAAGGAACATTATTAATATCCCAAACTTGAATATTGATAGTTCGAGCATCTGGGGTTGTTATACTAGATACTTGATTTAATGGCATTGGTTGTCCGTAGACATCAACTTTGACAAGATCAAGCATTGCAGAATTTGCTCTGCCAGTTCTCAGTGATGATAATTCTTTTAAAAAAACGTCAATGGTTTTATCCATTTTCTGACTATATGCTTTATCATTAAACATCTATTCACCTATTTTTATTCTATAGAAATCGTTAATCTTTAAGTCTAATATATTAAGATCTTTAACAATATCTTGCACTTTCTTTTTTGGCTCCATGACCCAAGCTTGAGTTAACAAAGCGTTGTCCTCTTTAAACTTGTTCATTTTTCCTAAACTAATTTTTTGCACTATCTCATTAGGTTTTCCTGAGTTTTTTAATTCTTCTGTAACAAGATCTTGTTCTTTTTGAAGAACGTCTTTATCAATTAAATTTGAACTTAAGGCTAATGGATTAGATGCAGCAATATGCATTGAGAGCTGTTTACCAAATGTCTTAATAGCTTCACTATCATCAGAAGTTTCAATAGATGTTATAACTGATAACTTAGATAAATTATCTTTAACTACAGTGTGCAAGTAATTAAAATTTTTAGTTCCTGACTTGTTAAAAGTTTTTACTTTGCCAACAGTTATTTTTTCACCCATTTTTGCTATTAATGAAACAAGGTTGTCTTCAACAGTTTGACCATTTAGCATATTAACTTTATTTAGTTTATCCAAATCAGAATCGTTATGGTTATTTAAATCACTTAGTTCTTTTGCGAATGAAACAAAGTCATCATTTTTTGCAACAAAGTCTGTTTCACAATTAAGCTCTAAAACAGAAATTTTATTTTCATCTCCCGAAGTTGCAATTACACCTTCTTTTGCATCTCTAGACATTTTTTTAGAAGCTTTAGAGATTCCTTTAACTCTCAGAATTTCTACAGCTTTATTCAAATCTCCACCCGATTCTTTAACAGCTAAATTACAATCTTTAAAACCAGCACCAGTTGCTTCTCTTAATTGTTTTACTTTTTCTATATCACTCATTTTAATTTAGTTTTTCCTTTTCTTTTTTTGAAAACTTGGCATCTAATTTTTCTCTATCTAAATCCTGAACAGTTTTAGTGGATTTTTCATTTACTTTAGTGTCTTCAATTTCAAGTTTTTCCACTGTTTTAGATGGTGATGCTTTTTTTGCATTTTCAATAGTTTCTTTTACTAGATTGCAATATAGGTCAATCGCTCTTCTAGCGTCATCATTTCCTGGAATTGGAAATTCTATTCCA
>Ga0209383_1000955_pt1 | contig 19046 bp, 19 predicted proteins | sample CoawatmetaG02DNA_FD_187510 | JGI IMG/M metagenome (GOLD analysis project Ga0209383, IMG submission 187510) | Marine microbial communities from the West Antarctic Peninsula - Coastal water metaG029-DNA (SPAdes) (version 2) | ecosystem: Environmental > Aquatic > Marine > Coastal ... | reverse complement strand
AGTATTATCGATAATAATCTCAATGAGACAGAGATCCTTATCAGGCTAAACGGAGATCCATTGCAACAAAATTATTTTGGAATATCTCTAGGCTTATGAATTTTAATGGACACATCATTATATTTGTAAGTATCTTCCTTGGGTTTTGGCTTGATAACATTATCTCTTCATTCGATATAAGAACTCATATATTAATTCTAGAGAGCGCACCCTATCTCTTGGAGACATGCATTGGATTTCTAATCTTTTGTTACTGGATATTCGCAATTCCAGAAAAGCTTCAAAGCTCTTCAGCGTTATTATATGGACTTTTAATTGACCTTTGTTTCGGTGATGCAATCGGCTTTCATATGTTATTTTTTGTTGCAATCTCATATGTAATTCATGTTTATGCATTGCGTTTTAGATTATTTTCATATTTCCAGCTAATTATTTTTTTTGCTGGTGCGGCAGTTTTTTATTTAGCTTGTAAGTATTTAATCTTTTCACCAATTAATTACTCATATTTATTATTGATTTTTAGTTTTTGTTTTAATGCCTTGGCATGGCTGCCAATATATTTTGGAATGCGTTACATAAGAAGAAGACTGATTTAATTTAATTAAGATGAAAAAGACTATTATTCATTTTTTATTTGCAGCCTCATGCCTTAGCTGGGTTCTATTTTTTATTCTTAGTTTTATTTTTTTTTCTCCCAATCAAACCTTACAAGTACTTAATAATTATTTACCTTCTTTTTATGATCTTCAATATTCTGAAGTAGTTAACAATGGCTCATTTCTAAATCCCATTTTAGAATTTTCAAACATCTCAATACAAATAAATGATGCACAGGTTTTTTCTGCAAATAAATCACACTATGGATTTCTTGTTTCTCCTGCCTTGATTATTGGAAAGGTAACTATGAGTCATCTTCATCTTGAAGAGGCAAATATTATTCTGGCAGATTATTCTGCTCAAAAGATGCCTAAATTAAAAATTAATTTAGATAAAAATATTTCGATTAGCTTTGATGACACCTCTCTTGTGCACCTGGGATCAGAGATGCTGATTAATGGTCAGTTAGATAGCCTGATCCCTGGTCTAGCAAATGGCCAGATTAATATTAATCATCATGGAAAAATTAGTAATTTCTCTATAGATTCTAATGGCGAAGACTCTAATTTTCTTATAAATCTCAATACACTTGATTGGTTAAAATTTTTTTCTAATGACTACCTATCTTTATCAAAAACCATGCAATTTGGTATCAATGCCATAGGTTCTTTGACCCCCAAAGGCATTTCAATAAAAGGGTCTTGTAATTTAGAGGAAAGTAGCTTCAGTAGCCTCACTTTAAAAAAGAACTATGGCTCCTTTTCTTTTCAATCACAAGATGGACTCTCTATCTTGTCATTAAAAAATTTTTTACATCCATTTGTTGATGAGCAATTCCCCATTAAATTTAATTCAAGAAATAATACCATTGCGATCCCGAACCTTTTTCTATCAAAAGCAGTGCTAGAGTTTCAAGACTCTCGATTCTCTAATATCACTGTAAAAGATATTTTTGCTACCTTTAAAAATGGAGCAATTAAGTATTCTGGGAAAATTATTGATTTAGATCTTTTAAATGTATATTTCGATGAGCTTTTAAATATCCAGGGATTTTTTTTTGGTACAAATGACAAGGTTCAATTTACTATTACGCCCAGCCAATCATTTATTAAAAACAAAGATAGCGAACTTCATCCCGTTCAAATTACTGGAAAGGGCAGCTTCACCGGTTCTAGTTTTCATCTGGAAAGCAGGGTTGCTGAGCTTGCAGGTTCCATTAACCTCAAATTGCATTTACCAATCAATCAAAGTGAGCCTCTAACCATTAGACTATCTGGGCAGAATATCTCAAAAAAAATGATTTTAGCTTCATTACCTCAAAATTTTAAAAGCGTCTCTGAGTTTTTAGACAACAATACCGAATTAAGTTTTTATAACAATATTTTTCTTGATTACACTGGTTCTGCATCTGCTGTGAAGTCAAGCGTACTGCTTAAATTATCTTTTGATAGTTCCAGGATCACTGTAAATCAGGGGCTTGATATCTCATTTGAAAGGGGTCTTATTGAAATGAACAAAGATAGGTTATATCTTCATTTCTTACCTGGGTTTGTGAGTCAGATTCCATTTAGAGAATTGCATGGAAAGTTACAATTTTCTAACCAACATTTTCAATACCTTTCCCAGCATGACTTCCTTGGGAATGAAATATCCACATTGCTAAAAGATAGCTCATTATTAACTAACAATCTGCATGCAACAGTTTCAAGCAAGGGATTTTTTAATCAAATTTCTCAAAAACAATTTAATTCTTTATCCATTAAGACAAAAAGCTTTTCTATCCCGGTTTATGAATCCAATTTACTTGATCTTAAAGCTGGACAGCTTTTTGCAATAGACTTTGAAAAGGTATATGGAAGACTGCCCTCACAATTCTTAAATGAAGATTCCATTATTTTTCTACGGGGTAAAAATTTACTGGATAATTATGAATTAGATTTTCTGCTACAGGCGCCACTTCAACCTATAAAATTTATTCCTGATATGTCTATTTTTAAAGTTTCTGGGGAGGATATTTTTTCTGCTATTTTGTCTGTTACTAAAAATTCATCACCAGTCTTAAAGATTTTCTCAGAACTCAAGGGAGTAGAATTTAATTCGGAGCTACCATTTTTACAAAAATCAAAATCAAGCCTTTTGCCAACAGACATTATTATTACTAATCTTTTAGATCCTGAAATCTTCATCAAGAATTCATTGGTAGAATTGAAAATAAATTCTTTTCAGGTTCCTGAGGGCTATATTGCTATCGGTAAAGAGATGCCAAAAAAATATAATTTTATCAAGAAAGCTCAAGGTCTCAACTTTTATTTAGGCTTGGATATGATAGCCCCAGATATTTTGAGCAACCTAGCTCAGTCAAAAACTCTTGATAAGACTTTTAATATCAATAACTTCGTGTTCGATATTAGCACCTTGGAAATATTCAACAATCAATTTAATGACATCAATGTCTCTCTCACAATTAAAAATAGTGAACTTAAGGGAGTTATTAATGCAGATAAGCTTAATGGGACATTTGCAAAAGATGCCTCTGGTTTTTTAAGAATTGAGCTTGAGGATACCCATCTGCAAGATATAAATTTTTTAAAATCTTCAACAAGCTCCTCCCAAATAGACACTATTAACGCAAGACTTAAAATTAAAAATTCTTCCATCCGGCAGCTTGAAATAAATTCTTTAGATGTCTATCTACAAAAAAATAAAAATTTATTCACAATTAATAATATCAATCTAAGTTCAAATCTTATTTCGATCTCACCTCTTTCAAAAAACTCTCAAGCATATTTTTCTGCGGACAATATAAATGATGTTTACAAGCTTAGAGGAAGCTATTTAGTTAAAGACTCTTTAAAAATACCGATACTACAAAACTTTACTAAATTTTCCTACTTTAATGGAGATGTTAATTTGCAATGGCAAAGTTTGAAAAGATTACAAGATATTGAAGGCACATTAAATTTTATTCTGAAAGATCTTGTTGTGACGAATCAAGTAACTAATTCTACTGCTTTGAATTTACTGGGGGTCTTAAATCTCAAAAATATTCTTGGAAAGGTAGCCAATTTAGATCTTTCCATAAATGAGTTTACTTCAACACAGTTGAACCGTGTCCAGGGTGATTTAGTCTTTGGTCGAGCAAGAGCTAGATTAGCTACACCGCTATTTATCGATACCAATGCTGCAAAAATGAAGTGGATTGGACAAATTAATAAAAATTCTTTAGGAGAGCTAAGTGCATTAGACCTAAACTTAGACCTTAGGGTGAGAATTGGGGAAAATATACCGTGGTACGCCGCTATTCTTGGTGGCATACCTGCTGTAGCAGGCTCGGCGATAATAAGTGAAATATTTGATGCTAATATCAATGAGCTATCAAATTATCAATACGAAGTGCTGGGAAGTATAGAGGCTCCAAAAATACAAAGAACAAACTAAGTCAAAAAAATAGCCGCTAAACCCAAGAATGAAAAGAATCCGATGACATCTGTAACTGTTGTAACAACAACGCTGCCCGCGATAGCAGGATCCTGATGAAATTTCCTCAAGACTATTGGTATTAAAATTCCAGCTATAGCAGAGCAGATAAGATTTATGACCATTGCTATCGAGATAAGTAGTGATATAACAATGTTGTTAAACCAAAAATAGGTAATTCCACCAACTAATACTGATAATATAAGTCCAGTTATAATTGACACAGCAATCTCTCGTTTAAATAACCAGTTGAAGTTTGTAGAGTTAATTTGCTGTAATGTAAGGCCTCGAATCATTATTGTTAATGTCTGGGTACCAGCAACACCACCCATGCTTGCTACAATAGGCATCAAGATTGCCAAGTACACAATTTGATCTATCGTTGCTTGGAATAAACTAATAGTCATTGATGCAATAAATGCAGTCATTAAATTAATTGAAAGCCATAATACTCTTCCACGGGCAGCTCTGGCAGGAGGAGCAAATGTATCCTCAGCTATGCCTGCCATACCTAGAAAATTTTGATCAGCATCCTCAAGAATGACATCCACCACATCATCAATGGTAATTCTCCCAATTAGGTTTAAGTTTTCATCAACCACGGGAGCTGATACCCAATCATTTTGCTCAAATAATCTTGCAACATCTTTGTCACCTAAATTAGCATCTAAAGGCTGCATTTCTGTTTCCATTAATTCTCTTGTATTTAGAGAAGGTTCAGAAACAAGAATGCTGGAAACTGGGAGTGATCCTATGTATTTATTCTCCCTAGAAACTACAAAAATCTGGTCAGTATTTTGTGGCAACTTTTTTTGCGCCCTAAGATAACGCATTACCACCTCAATACTATGTTTGGGTCTGACACTAATAATGTCTGTATTCATAAGCCCACCAGCAGAATCTTCTGGGTATTCAAGAGCCTCTTTAATTCTTTGTTGATCTCTGTCTGACATTGCAGATAAAATATTTTGAGTTCTACTTTCGGGCAGTGCTTGCAGGATATCTACGATTTCATCTAGCTCTAAATCCTCTATTATTTTGATGAGCTCTTCAGTAGAAATTTCAGCCATTAATTCTTGCTGAATTTCATCATTTAGTTCGGCAATAATTTCGCCTTCATCCTCTATCTCAATCATAGACCACAGTAATTTTCTTTCCTTGGGCGGAAGAGACTCAAGACTGTGGGCAATTTCAGAGGAGGGCATATTTCCTAGCATTCTCTTAATTTGGTTGAGAGAAGTGCTTACATTTTTTGTTTGAATGCTTTTAAGAAGCTCATCAGAGGAGAATGGATGTGAAGTATTGTTGACCATAAAATTAATTCTAACTCAGGGTGCTGCTAAGTTACCTTTTTCTTGAATTGGGAATAAGAAGCATCACTCTGTATTTAGCAATCGTTCTTCGAGCCAAGCCAAACCCTCGCCTATTAAGCAATTCAGTAATTTTTTGATCACTGAGTTTAATCGAGCTATTTAAAATAATTTCTTTAATTTCCTCCATGAGTTGCATAGGAGTTACTTTTTTAGTTTTGGAGACAGAGGCAGATAACAAAGACTTCATCAATACTATCCCATTAGGAGTTTGAATATACTTTGATCTCAGAATCCGAGAAATCGTAGATGGACTAACGAGCAATTCTTTTGCTAACTCAATATTGTTAATAGAGTTGAGCTGAATAGAATCATTTAATAAAAATTTACTCTGTTTTTGGCATATTAAAGTGCCAACTTTCTGGACAGTCTCATTCCTTTTATTTATAGATCTAATGAGCCATTTTGCATCTAAAATTTTTTCTTTAAGTTTAATGCTGCCTTTACTTTCCTTGGTTAAATACTCTAATTCTTTATCAAATCTTAGCTTAGGAAAATTCTCTTCAACAAAACTAATTGTTAGATTGCCTTCTGACGGAATTATTTCAATATCCGCTTGTATGTATTGTGTTGATTGAAAATTAAGACCGGGCGATAAGTCACACCCTTTAATTAAATCTAATGCAATGCTTATTTCTTCCAGAGGAAATTTTTTTTGGAGCTCATCTTGAGCTTCCTTGAAGTCATTAAAAGTAGGGTTATATAAAATTTCATTAATTAGCTGCAGTTGGCGTTGTCCCAGATTTTTTCTTTTTAGTTGAAGTAAAATTAGCTCTTTGAAATCTCTTGCCCCTATGCCAGCAGGTTCAAAGTTGTGAATAATGTTTATCAAAACATCTAGAATTTTATCTACCGGAATTCTATGCTTAAATAAATCTTCTAGCTCTTCACTGTTCAGTTGCAAAAGACCGCTTTCATCCAGAGATTGAACAATAGTCATGGCAATCTCTTGCTCTGTTTTACTAAGATTTAAATCATTTACTTGAGATTCAAGCGAATTTTGTAGGGTCACGATTTCTGCTAAATTTGATAGCAGCCCATCATCATCATTATTATAATAATTGAAAGAGACATCTTCCTCTGATTCTTTAATTAAGAATGGATTATCCTCAGCTTCAGCATGTATTTTATTGATAATTTCAACTCTTGATAGCTGAAGCAGATCAATGGATTTTTTAAGTTGCGGGGTAATTGCAACTTGTTGTTTTTGCTGAAACTTCCTTACTAGCTTAATGGCCATTTTTTAGCTATACATATTTCCAAGATATATTTTTGTTACCAAATCATTTGCAATCAGTTGATTCTTATTTCCCTCAGCAATAACCTTGCCTGAATCCATGATAATTGCTCTATTACATAAACTTAGGGTCTCCCTAACATTATGATCAGTAATTAAAATCGAAATATCTGTTTTAACAATTCTATTGAGTAAATCTTTTATCTCTTCTATTGCAATTGGATCAATTCCTGCAAAAGGCTCATCAAGGAGAAGAATAGACGGATTGCATGCTAATGCTCTGGCGATCTCAACTTTTCTTCTTTGTCCGCCGGAGAGCATGCGTCCCTGATGATTTAAAATTTGAGTTAAATTAAATTCGCCAATAGTCATATCAAGAAATTTCTGCCTATCATGATCAGTTTTCATAGTTAATTCAGCAATTCCACTGAGATTTTCTTTTACTGTTAAGTCTTGAAAAATAGAAGATTCTTGGGGCAGGTAAGTTAAACCGGCTCTTGATCTGAGATGCATTGGTAAATTTGAGACGTCCTGACCATTAATTTCAACAGTTCCTTTATCAGGAGCCAGTAATCCTGCCGCAATATAAAATGCAGTAGTTTTTCCAGCACCATTTGGGCCAAGCAAACCAATAATTTCTTTTGCTCCAATTGAAAAAGTTATATCTGAAAGAAGATCCTTGCCATCAATAGTCTTATAAATCCCATTGAAGCTGAGCCTGGTGTTAGTCATTGAGGAGAGATTTGATATGTAATTTGTTCTGCATAAATTGACTGGTCCTTCTTCATTAGCCGAGCATCTCCCAGCATTTCCATAGAGAGATTGGGATAGATGATAAATTGATCTGCCACCCCATTAATATTATTTTTTTTAGATAAAATTGATGCGGGGGAGCCATTAATAACTAATATTTCTTCATCATAACTTAGAATCGCACTATCACCAGATAAGTTAAAATCCCCAAAGTTAATTTGTATGTTTGTTTTTAGCAGCAGTTTATTTGTAAATTTATTAAGGGTTACATGCTCCGCCTTAATTGAGATGTCTCCATAATTAGGAATTTCTTTAGCAGAAATGCTTTCAATAGCAGATAAACTAATCAAAAAACATGAAAACATTTTTAAATTTCTAATCATTGCAATCTAAATTATCCTAGACTCAAGCAGTTGATGCATAGTAATAATACCGCTGGGGTTATCTTCAGTTTGAGTGACGACTAATGTAAAAATTTTATTTTTTTCCATTATCTCTGCAGCATCTATGGCTAAAGCATCATGAGCAATACTTATAAAATTATGCGTCATCACAGTTCCAATAGGAGTTTTCAAAAGATCTTGTTCCTGATTCAAACATCTTCGCAAATCACCATCAGTAAAAATGCCAATTATTTTTTTACCATCTGCTACCAAAGTGATCCCAAGTTTCTTTTCAGTGATTTCCATTAAGGCGTCTTTAAGGGTCGCATCTTTTGAAACAACTGGGGTGCCATTATCCATAATGGCAATATCTTTTACTAAAGTGGTTAATTTTTTTCCAAGCTGGCCTGCAGGATGTGATTTAGCAAAATCATCTTTTGTAAATCCCCTATGTTCTAAAAGCGAAACAGCCAAGGCATCTCCAAATACAAGAGCAATAGTAGTGGAGGAAGTTGGAGCCAGATCAAGAGGGCAAGCTTCTTCATTTGACTTAATTACTATATTAATTTCTCCAGTTTTTGCAATGGTAGAGTCTGCATTGTTGGTAACTGTAAAAATGCTGCCTGCACATCTTTTGAGCGCCGGCAAGATCTCAATAATTTCTTTTGTCTCGCCAGAATTAGATAGGATTAAAATAGCATCTTTTTTGTCTATCATCCCGAGATCGCCATGGGCAGCTTCTGTCGGATGAATAAAAAAAGATGGGGTGCCTGTACTCGAAAGGGTTGCAGATATTTTTTGAGCAATGTGCCCAGATTTACCAATTCCCATAAGAATTAGTTTGCCTTTTGTGACCATTATCTTTGCACAAAGATCATTAAAGGTTTCTTTAATTTGATCCTGCAATTCTAGAATCGCATTACCCTCAATTTGGATAACTTTTAAAGCGCTGTTGATAAAATTATTCTCTTGCATGGCTAATTTATAATAATGTACTAATGTTATAATACCTTCATGAAAGTAACTATGAAATCTATTCTTATTTTAGTAGGCTTGATTGCCCTTCCTTTATTTACGATTGCGCAGTCCAATCCTGAAAATTATCTTGATGATCGTGCGCAAGCAATGGTTGATGTTATTCGCAGTAATCAGAGTTTATATGCTTCTGATCCTGAGAAATTTAAATCTAAAATTAATACTATCTTTGAACCAATGGTAGATTTTCGAAGAGTTGGTGCCAGCGTTATGGGAAAGAAATATTATATGGCAGCATCAAAAGATCAGCGTCTTCGATTTATTTCTGCGTTTAAAAAATCCCTACTTGACACTTACTCTTCTACATTAGCGCAATGGGGAGATCAAACTATAGAGACTCACTTTTCACAAAAGACAATCTTTGTTAAGACTGAAGACGTCAATCAGAGCCTAGTAGCTTCAAATAGTATTTACCCAATAACCTATAAGGTTAGAAACGATGGCAAAGGTAATTGGCTAATAATTAATATTATTGTTAATGGTGTTAACCTTGGGCTCACATTTAGAAATCAGTTCCAGGCATTAGCGTTAGAGCATAATGAAAATATTGATGAAATTATCAATAATTGGATTACAGACGCTGACTTTTAAAAAAATTTAGGTTTATTTTTTATGAATATTACAGAATTCCTTCAAGATAAATTTCCTGATGCGGACATTTCTTCTGATGGAGAAGATTGCTCTTCTAGATTAGTAATTGTAAGTAATACATTTGAGGGTCTTTCTATACTGAATAGGCATAAACTAGTCATGGGAACTCTTAAAGAGCACTTTCAGTCTGGTGAAGTCCATGCATTAAGCCTCACGACAAAAACACCTTCAGAGATTGTGTAAATAATGGAAAAATTAAAAATTGTTGGCGGCAATAGGCTATCTGGTGCAATCACCTGTTCCGGTGCAAAGAATGCTGCTTTACCAATGCTTGCTGCAACCATTCTCACTGATAAACAAGTAACTTTTAAAAATCTTCCCTATCTTCAAGATATTACAACAATGTTTGAGATTTTAGGCTCTATGGGAGCTGATATTACTCTTAACGAAAATATGGATTTTAGAATTTCGACAGCCAATCTGCATGATTTTGAAGCTCGCTATGAACTAGTTAAAACTATGCGCGCATCTATATTAGTTCTTGGTTCGCTAGTTGCGCGTCATGGGTTTGCCAGAATCGCCTTACCAGGAGGATGTGCCATTGGCACAAGACCAGTTGATTTCCATTTATCTGCCCTAGAGCAGCTTGGTGCAAGGATTGAACTAAAAAATGGTTATATAGAGGCAAGCGCAAAAAAATTAATTGGATGTGAGATAAGTTTCCCTGGAATATCTGTTACTGGCACTGAGAATATAATGATGGCTGCTGTTTTGGCAAAAGGACAAACGATATTACGTAATGTTGCGAAAGAACCAGAGGTTGAAGATCTAGCAAAATTTCTAAACTCCATGGGCGCGCAGGTCTCGGGTGCAGGAACTGATGAAATTACTATCAATGGCGTAAATGATCTTACTGAGTCTATCTTTACTATACCTGCTGATAGGATTGAAGCTGGCACTTATTTGATTGCAGCTGCCGTTACATATGGAGATATTGTAATTCAAGATATTAATGTAAATAGGATGAATAATATTTTAGATAAACTTAAGCTTAGTGGTGCACTCATAGAGACCAACGAAAATAGTATTAGTTTATCCATGCCTCATGATTCAATACATCCTGTGGATATCTCCACCGCTCCTTTTCCAGGTTTTCCCACTGACATGCAGGCTCAATTTACCGTTTTAAATGCACTATCTAATGGATCAGCTGTAGTTACAGAAAATGTCTTTGAAAATAGATTTATGCATGTTCAAGAATTAAATCGCATGGGTTGTGACATTACAGTCAAGGGAAGTAATGCATTTATAAAAGGGGTAAATCATTTAACAGGAGCGCCAGTAATGGCAACTGATCTGAGGGCATCGGCTAGCTTAATATTAGCCGGCTTATGCGCAGATGGAGAGACAATTGTTGATAGAATTTATCATATTGATCGTGGTTACGAACGCATTGAAGAAAAGCTCTCATATTTGGGGGCTGATATTACTAGATTGCCGGGTTAATTTGTTTGAGCCCTGGTCACCAAATATTTTTTAATAATTTTATTCTCCTGGAGAATCTCAAGGAATATCTCATCCCCAGGAAAAGAATTTCTTAGAGCAGCAGTAAGATTTTCCCAGGATGCAGCCTCAGTATTAATTGAGATAATAATAGCGCCAGGTTTAATATCGGCACCTTCAAATAGCGGACCTTGCTCCTTTAACTCTAAAATTTCCAATCCGTAAACCAACTCATTATCAAGAACAAACCTTTTGTATTTCACCCTGAAGTCTCCTATCCATGATTGCTGGACAGATCCATATTTTATTATCTCAGAAGCAACTTCAATCATCTTGTTCGAAGGCAGAGCAAAGCCAATTCCGGCATAGGACCCAGTTTTTGAAAAAATTTTTGTATTCATACCAATGAGGTTACCCCTATGATTTAGTAGCGCTCCTCCTGAATTTCCAGGGTTAATAGCAGCATCTGTTTGGATAAGTTCAAGGTACGGATTTCCATAATCTCTACCAGTTGCGCTAACTATGCCGCTGGTAAATGTTTTACCGAGTCCAAACGCATTCCCAATCGCAAATACCTCATCCCCAACACGAATACTTTTACTATTTGCTAATTTTATTGGCGCTAAAGATTCTTGAGAAGTAATTTTAATGACAGCTAGATCTGATCTTTGATCATAGCCAATTACATTCGCAATTCTAATCTGGCCATCATCAAGCTCAACATTAATTTCTTTTTTGCTATCAATGATATGGAGATTTGTAATAATGTAGCCATCCTTAGAGATAATAATGCCTGAACCTACTATCTCTTGATTTTTACGCATTCGGTATCCTAGGGGTGAAGAAGAGTTAGTGGAAATAATATTAACTACCGAAAGAGCAGCTTTGGTTATTCCTGTTGAATTTTTGCTATTAGACATATCTGTATAAAGATATGGGAGAATAACCAGAAGAATTAAAAAATTTATTCTCGAAAGTTTATTATTCAAAAATTTCATAGGAGCTAATTAATTTATTATGCAAGATATAGAAATTGTACTTGAGAACTTGGCTTCTCAGGAAGTAACACCCGATCATGCGCAACAATTATTTTTAGAAGCTTTTATGGAGTTTGATTATAAATACAAGCAGACTTCCTTTTTTCGTAAAAATTCTAATCCTGGAAGCATTTATTTATGGGGTCCAGTTGGAAGGGGTAAGACACTATTGCTGAAAGCTATAGATTCAAGCTACTTTAAGAATTCAGGGCAATTTCATTTTCTTGAATTTATGCAATTGATTCATAACAGTTTATTTGAAGTGTCAAAAAATAAAAATCCTTTAGCTCTTGTTGCAAAAAAGATAGCAAATAATTATGACATGCTGTTTATAGATGAATTTCAGATCGAAGACATAGCCGACGCCATGATTATTGGCTCAGTCATTGAATCTTTGGTTAGCAAGGGTATTCGCATAATGCTTTCATCTAACTCACACCCAAATAATCTTTATAAGGACGGCCTGCAAAGAAATAAGTTCTTGCCAGCTATTGAATTCATTCAATCGAATTTCATGATTTTTAATTTAGAGGGGTCTGAAGATTATCGATTACGAGATATTGCTTTAATAAGATCCTATGAGCCTGATGTGAAGGAGTTCCTTGGTAAAACATTTAGCGAGGAATGGGCAGAGAGCCAAAAGTTTATTGTCAATGAGAGATCTTTTCCTTGCGAGGGACGATCATCAAAATTTCTTTGGCTATCATTTCAAGAATTTTTTTCAGAACCATGCGGGAGCAAAGATTTTATAGATATTGCAAAAAACTATGAATGGATATTTATCAGTAACTTCCATGCCTGCGATGATCAGCACCTAGATATAATTAGGCGATTTATCAGTTTTATTGATATTACCTACCAAGAACGCCAAAAAATGAAATTATTTTATGCAGATGGTTTTTTAACAGATTTTTATCAAGGAACCCAATTAAAGTTATTATGGGAAAGATCGGAAAGTAGATTGCATGAAATCTCCAGTGAGAGCTATCTAAAGAATTTAGAGAAAAACTAAACTAAATGCATTAAAATATTGATTAAATTACGCTTAAACATTAACATTCGCATCTAATTTTCTCTTAAAATATAAAAATAATGAAAACCCTTTCTCTTAGAAAAGAAGATGCAACTCATGATTGGTTTATTGTTGATGCATCAGATAAAATTTTAGGCCGTTTAGCTACAAAAATTGCTGATAGAATCAGAGGCAAAGATAAGCCAACTTTTACTCCGCATACTGATGGTGGTGACTATGTCATTGTGATCAATGCTGATAAAATTAAGGTAACAGGTAATAAGCTAGAAGATAAGAAATACTACACTCATACTCTATATCCTGGCGGTTTAAAAACAAAAGTCTTGAAAGATATCTTAGAGACTAAGCCTGAATATATTATTGAAGAAGCTGTTAAAGGTATGCTTCCCAAAAATAAACTTGGGAAACAAATGTTTAAGAAATTAAAAGTTTTTAAAGGATCTGAACATCCTCATGAATCGCAACAACCAACAATCTGGGAACCAAAAATATGAGCACATCAATCCATTATGCAACAGGAAGACGAAAAAGATCTTCAGCAAGAGTCTACTTATCAAAAGGTGAGGGAAAAATCATGGTCAATGATAAAGAGCTTGCACATTATTTTGGCAGACAAGTAGCACAAATGCTTGTACTACAGCCTCTTAGACTAACCGAACTTGATGAGCAAGTTGATATTAAGGCCATGGTTAAAGGTGGCGGAAGTTTTGGGCAAGCCGGAGCTATTAGGCATGGTATCTCAAGAGCTTTATTGGAATATGATGAATCTCTAAGACCTCAATTGAAATCTGCAGGCTTTTTAACTAGAGATGATAGAAAGGTTGAAAGAAAGAAACCAGGTTTAAAGAAAGCTAGAAAAAGTTCTCAATTCTCAAAACGTTAATTCCTGCTGCATGGAAGAAAAACTTACCACACGAAGAAAAGTTTTAATTGGCATGACTGCAGCCGTAGGATCTGCAGGTATTCCCTTTGCCGCAGTCCCTTTTTTATCTGCTTGGAATCCAAGCGCAAAAGCTAAGGCTGTTGGCGCTCCTGTTAAAGTTGATATTTCAAAAATTCAAGTTGGTCAAAAAATTCAAGTTGCCTGGAGAAAGCAACCTGTTTTTGTCATAAGGCATTCAAAAGAAGCCCTTGCAAATTTATCACAAATAGAAGAGAAGCTAGACGATCCTCAGTCAAATAACATTGATGAGCCATATCGTGACATTAATCCCACTAGGTCTACTTCAAATGAATTTACAGTAATTGCAGGTGTATGCACTCATCTTGGTTGTTCTCCCAAATATTATCCTAAAATGGAGCCTCAGCCTTGGGATGAAACTTGGATTGGAGGATTTTTTTGTCCCTGTCATGGTTCTATGTTTGATATAGTGGGCAGAGTTTTCAAAGGGGTGCCCGCACCGACAAATCTAAAGGTACCGCCACATAATTTCAGAGGAAATATTTTAACCATAGGGGAAGATAAGGGAACTGCATAATGTCAAATCAATCTTCAGGCATATTTAACTGGGTAAATGATCGTTTACCTATAAAAAATACATACGAGCGTCATCTATCAAAGCATCCTGTACCAAAGAAAGTTAATTTTTGGTATTTGTTTGGTGCCTTGGCTTTAGTGGTGTTAATTATTCAAATTGTTTCGGGTATTTGGCTGATGTTTGGATATGAAAATACTGAGGAAGGAGCCTTTGCATCTGTAGAATACATCATGCGAGATGTTGATTATGGTTGGGTTGTTAGATATATGCATACAACAGGCGCGTCAATGTTTTTTGCAGTAGTCTATTTGCATATGTTTAGAGGGCTGATGTATGGTTCATATCATAAGCCTCGTGAGCTAGTATGGATTTTTGGGATGACAATTTACCTTGTTATGATGGCCGAAGGTTTTTTAGGGTATGTTTTGCCTTATGGTCAAATGTCATATTGGGGTGCTCAAGTTATTATTTCCCTGTTTGGTGCAATTCCCTTTATTGGTGAGTCTTTGGAATTATGGGTCAGAGGAGATTATTATATCTCTGGTGCCACAATTTCGCGCTTCTTCGCTTTGCATGTTGTTGCATTACCCTTAATTCTCATAGCCCTAGTTTTTATGCATTTGGTTGCTTTGCATGAAGTAGGTGCTGGAAACCCAGAGGGTGTTGATATTGAAAAATATGTAGATGAGGACGGTGTACCTTTGGATAGTGTTCCATTTTTCCCATACAAAATTTTAAACGCTTTGGTTGCAATAGGAATTTTTGGAATAGTGTTCTCAATTATTATGTTCTTCTTTCCAGAGGGTGGAGGCTACATGTTGGAACTTGCTAATTTTGAGGAAGCAAATCCGCTTAGTACTCCTGATCATATCGCCCCAGTTTGGTACTACTCTCCTTATTACGCCATGCTAAGAGCGATCCCGGATAAGCTTGGAGGTCTAATAGTGATGGGTGCAGCCATAGCAATACTTTTTGTGGTTCCTTGGCTTGATCGAAGTAAAGCTGCTTCTATTAGGTATAAAGGTAATTTAAGTAAAATTGCTATGACGATTTTTGTCATCAGCTGGTTAATGTTGGCGTGGCTCGGAACTATGCCTGTTACAGAACTGCGAACAACTCTTAGCCAGGTTGGCACTATGATTTATTTTGCATTTTTTCTTTTAATGCCAATTTATACCTCGATTGAAAAATCCAGACCTGTACCAGAACGATTATGAAATTAGTCATTCTTAGCTTTTTCTTTCTATTCTCTCTCGGAGCATCATCAGCTGAGTCTGCTCCATGTGGTAACTATGGAGAGTGCGATGAATTTGTACCTCAATTAAATAACTTAGAGTCACTCCAGCTTGGCGCAGTAACATTTATGAATAACTGTTATGGATGCCATTCACTAAAATATTCTCGCTGGAATAGAATTGCAAAAGATTTAGAGATACCTGAAGAGATTTTTGCATCGAACTTAGTCTATGGTCAAACAGTAAAACTGGGTGACACAATGGATGGCTCCATGAAAAAAGAATTAGCTGAGACATGGTTTGGAATTTCTCCACCTGATCTGACGCTTGTTACAAGACTCCATGGATCTGATTGGGTCTATACATATCTTAAAACTTTTTATGAAGATTCATCAAAGCCTTACGGGGTAAATAATATGGTTTATCCGGGTGCCGCTATGCCAAATGTTTTGGCATCTATGCAAGGACAACAAATACTATCTTGTAAACAAGTTCCTATCATTGCGTCTAATGGTGGAGTGAAGAGAGATTCATCTGGCAATAATATAACTGAAGAAAAGTGTGGATATCTTAAAACTATCCTAGGTAGCGGAACTTTATCGACAGCAGAATTTGATGAAGTCATATATAATCTTGTAAATTTTATGACTTATGTTGGAGAACCAAGTCGGGCAGATAGAGAAAGAATAGGCTGGTATGTTATCCTCTTTTTTATAATTTTTACTTCATTTGCCTATCTTCTTTTTAAAGAATATCAAAAAGATTATCACTAGAACTTTAATAAACAACCCAGGGGAATCATGATTTTATATTCTGAAAAAGACGATCACTATAGCCATAGAGTAAGAATAGTATTGGCAGAAAAAGATATTGCCTGTGAGATTAGAGAGACTTCCAACGAAGAGGCTCCAGATGAGGTTCTTGCTCTTAATCCTTACCATTGTCTTCCAATTTTGTCTGATCGCGATCTTGGTCTCTATGATACTGGCGTCATGCTTGAGTATCTTGATGAAAGATTTCCTCATCCACCATTGCTTCCTGTGTATCCAGTGTCTAGGGCTAACAGCAGATCTTTAATGCTTCGAATAGATAAAGAATGGTGCCCACTTATTGATGCATTGACCTTGAAAGAGCTCTCAGAAAAAGACCTGCTTATCATGCGAGAAGAACTACTCAATGAGATTAGTACTGTAGCTCCCACTTTTAAGGAATTTAATTTTTTTATGAGTGAGGACTTCTCAGTTATTGATTGTTATCTAGCGCCGATTCTTTGGAGATTGCCATCTCTAGGGATTAACCTTCCACTTAATAGGCATCTAAAGCCTCTCTTGGATTATCAAGCTAAGATCTTTGCAAGACAAAGTTTTCAGGACAGTCTTTCAATGATTGAAAGAGATATTCGCTCCTAAGAATTTATCCAATTAGAGTTAATTCTTTGCATTGGAAGATTTCTTTTTGTGCAGCTATTTCTTTGAAACTTTAGAGTTCCAGTCATCCCATCAATATCTGCAGATCGAATGCCTGCCTGTTTAATTATCTCTATCAATATCCAATCATGGAGCATAGATCTTTGTATTATGCTTTCAAGAGATAAAATTTCTTTGCTTCGAATGGCTTGAGATAGGCGGCCTGAAAGTGGAACTGAAGAATTTTCTAAATCTAGTAACTGGTTGGTATTATTTAAAGCTACTAAGCTAGAAATAAAATTAATATATTGAAATTTATCCCCTCCATGATATTTGAAGGCAGGTAAGACAGATTGGAATTGTGCAGGCTCGAGGAGAAGAAATATCTTCTGGATATCCCCTCTGGGCCGAGCTAAAAATTCTAATTTTTGATTCGGGTTCATGCTAGTAATTTTCTTAAATCTTTTGTTGCTGTTATTTATGCCAAGTGTTTCAGCGGCAAATAGTTGAGGGTCACCCTTTTTAAATAAAATGCTATTAATTTTTGGAAATCGGTCAGTCAAAAGATTTTTCTCATCAGAAAATGCTTCAGAATATACAAGAAGAGCAGAGTTAGAAGCTTTGCTTACTTCTGTGGCAATACTTTCTAAAGCATCTTCATAGAGACTAGAGCAAAAACCTAATGGCGCTTCAGATAAAAGATTCTGTGAGATATATTTTTTATCAGATTGATCCCATTTAATCTGTATAGGCAAATCTAGACTATAAATTAATTTGATTAATTCAAAGGAATAGATGCTTGATTTTCCTGCATAGATAATAAAAGCTTCTTTTGATGCAATTTTTCTTATATTACTTCGAAGTTTTTTTAAATTATTCAGCTCATCGCTCCTTAACTGTGAATCTTTAATATATAAATCTAATTCCCTTATTGCTTTTGCGCTAAAGTCCTTATAACTAAAATATTGTTTTACATCTTTAGCTTGTAGACTTTCTTCTAAAATAAAATTTTCATTCGAATGATTAATGTTTGCAGAAGTGCATGATGCTAAGATGACAATAGAGCTTATGAATGTAATAACTGTATTTTTTCTTGATCTCATTTTTTTAATATTATGCTTTATCTAATCTGTACACCCATTGGTAATTTAAATGATTTATCTTTGAGGTCAATAAATACCTTAAAAGAAGTAGATTGTATTTATGCCGAAGATACGAGAGTTTCAGCGAAACTATTTAAGCATTTTAAGATATCAAGGAAGTCTGTGCCGTTTCATGAGCATAATGAAATCAAGCAGATTACTGAGATAACTACAGCATTATCAGAGGGGCTGGATATTGCCATAATGTCTGATGCTGGAGCTCCACTCATTTCAGATCCTGGATACCCATTAATTCAAAAGTGTATTGAGCTTGATTTGGAATTTACAGTTTTACCTGGACCTTCTTCAGTTATTAATGCCATTCTTTTATCAGGAATACCCTCTCATCAATTTACTTTTTGTGGTTTTGTTCCAAGACCTGTTCTTTCAAGAAAAAAAGTTGCAGCTGAGATTAAAAAAAGTGGAATTTCTCATGTGTTTTTTGAATCAGCAAAACGATTGCCTAAAACCTTAGAGATATTTCTAGAAGTTCTTGATGCGAATACTCAGGTATCAATATGCAGAGAAATGACTAAGGAGTATGAGTCTATCTATCGCGGCTCTCTCGATGAAATTTATTCTCAGTTATTGAATTCAGAAATTACCCTGTTGGGTGAATTTGTCATAGTGATTCAATCTTCTTTAAAATCACAAAGTAGTTATGAGCTAGAGGAAGACTTTTGCAAACCTTTTCTTGAGTATATGTCTCCCTCAGATGCATCTAAGTTAATTGCAAAAATAACCAGTCATTCTAAGCAAGATGTTTATA